>Ga0160185_118070_pt1 | contig 17977 bp, 14 predicted proteins | sample met14sb_2_FD_108556 | JGI IMG/M metagenome (GOLD analysis project Ga0160185, IMG submission 108556) | Synthetic bacterial communities of pure cultures from sediment of Lake Washington, USA, under high oxygen condition - MT... | ecosystem: Engineered > Modeled > Simulated communities (microbial...... | reverse complement strand
GGTGATTTGTGACACAGCGGCCGGCGTTATCCGTTAGATTCAGGGTGGATTGTTAGCGTCAAGATGCGGCTCTTCAGTGAGCTAAACGCCAGTTTTTAGTGCAAGCTGATTGCGTGGTTATTTTGAATTTAGCCAAGTACATTCATTACCGTAATAAATATTCAAGGACGCCATATGGCAATTCTGCGCTGTAACAATTGTGCCTATTTACGTGAAGTGCCGAACGAGCATGTGGGCAAAACGGTTAAGTGTCCGGTTTGCGAACAAGCATCGGCAATTCACGATACCTTGGTTTTTGTGAAGAAACTGATCGATAAATACGGGGTGCTACTGGCTAAATACCGTGAGTTGGAACAGGCGAGTAATCCTGTAACGGAAATGGCGCCATCCGATATTCGCTTGCCTAAAGACGAAGAGGTGGATTTGCACAACACTGCTGTGATGACTAACAGTATGCAGTACAAACCCATCATCAGCTGGTTCGAACGTAAAAATATCCAGGTCGAAGTAAATCATAACGCCTTGGATACGCAAGGTTTTTATGATGAAATGGCGGTTGAATTGGGCGATAACTTTCCGGTTTTGCAGGATGTACTGGATAGGATTAGGAAAGCTCAAAGAAATAACTACGCATCGGTTGTTTTGAATTTAAGCGATTACAGTCAAAATCAAATTAAAACCATTACCGGCTTTTGTAAAAACCTGTATGAATTCTCGTTTGTCGCCAAGTATTTTTATAATAAAAATGAAAAGAGAGTCCATCTGACGTTACAGAGTATGTCGGCCATTGTCGGATTTTTTAATGGTGAATGGTTGGAGTGGTACGTGTTTATGAAATTGCTGAAACATTTCTACGAAAGCAAAGGGCTTTTCTCTTGCTTAAGAAGCTTTAATATTCAGTTTGCGAACGAAGATAAATATGAAGTGGATGTATTTTTTCTAATTAACGGGCGGATACCGGTATTTATAGAATGTAAATCCGGAGAATTTCGTTCGTTTATCGACAAGTACTGCAAAATGCGGCGCAGGCTGGATATTGCCAAGGAAAACTTTCTGTTGCTGGTCTTGGGTGTTAGTGATGAGCAGGTGTTGGGGTTGACTAAAATGTACGATATTACCTTCGTCAATGAAACCGGCTTTATCAAACATATTGCCGGCTTGGCGTCGCAATAAATTATACCTCTTAATATTTGTGGTAATTAGGCTATTTTTCCCGGTTTTGCTGCTATTTTCAGAATCTATGGTAGGATGAAAAGGCTTTGAGCAAGCAACCGGATTAAAATATACAGTCATAAATTTGTAATTTTAATGTGGTTTAAAAAAACACTTAGTTATCAATTGATAGGATTTGTATGAACACAGTAAAAAAAACCTTGGCTTCATTTTTGGTGATCGCCGCAGCATTGGTTTCCACATCCGCTAATGCAAACAGCGCTGGCGACGCCAAAGTACGTGCAGCCGGTGAAGCTACCGTTGCCAAAGTAGAAGAAGCTGTAAGCTTGTTGGAAAAAGGCGACAAAGAAGGTACTTTGAAAGCACTGGGCGACGTTCGCCAGTCGCAAAAAGAGTTCCGTTATGAGCAAACCGAGCGTTTGCGTCAAAGAGCTGGCGACAAACTGAAGGTTGCCCGCGATGAGATCGAAAAAGGTGATGCCAACGCCGTAGCCAGCTTGAAAGCGACTCTGGACCTTTACAAAGAAATGATGAAAGTTTACAGCGCCGCTCACTAAGGACGCATCTAATTAATCCAATCCGGATTGATTAACGGCTGCCACCGGAAGACGTGTTTTCTCGGTGGCTCCCAACTAAACTGTTTTCGATGTTCATGCCTGCTTGGCATACTTCCCTTACTCCCTCCGCTGCCGATCTTTCAAAGCTTGCAATCGGCAAACAATTGCTCAAATTCCTGGGCCCGTAACGGTTTGGCGAACAAATAACCCTGTCCAAAATCGCAACCTGCCGCAGTAAGCAAATCCCGTTGGCTTGAGGTTTCTATGCCTTCGGCAATCACTTTTATGCCCAATTTGTGAGCCATCACGATGATTGCCTCGCATAAGGCCATGTCGTCGGAGCCAACTGCCAGATTGCGGACGAAGCTCTGATCTATTTTCAGATAATCGATGTCGAATTTTTTCAGATAAGACAACGAGGAATAGCCGGTGCCGAAATCATCCAGCGACACCTGAATGCCGGCGTCGCGGAACGACAACAGTTGCTCGGCCACGCTGCTATTGGCATCCAGTAACAGGCCTTCGGTAATTTCGATGACGACGCTTTGCCCGGAAAGACTCAGTGCCTCCAGCCTATCCAGCCAATCGCGATGGCTTTCGCGCTCATTCCGAAATTGCACCGGCGACTTATTGATGCTGATCTGGAATTTTTCGTGTATCGATTGCCGCCAGCGACTGGTTTGCTCGGCGGCTTCCTGAAAAATCCAATTTCCGATGCTGCTGATCAAACCGGTTTCTTCGGCAATCGGAATAAAGTCCGCCGGGTTGATCAGGCCGCGTGTTGGATGTTGCCAGCGGATCAGCGCTTCCGCTTTGCGTACAGTATTAGTAGCCAGTTCGACGATGGGTTGGTAGCACAAATAAAACTGCTGCCCGGCCAGAGCCTGTCGTAGGTCGTTACTGAGCCGCAGCCGCGCTTGTGCGGATTCCTGCATGGTAGGGATGAAAAAACAATATTGGTTTCGGCCCTGGCGCTTGGCGGCATACATCGCCTGGTCCGCATGCTTTAACAGCGATTTCAGGTTGTCGGCGTCATCCGGGAAAAAAGCGATGCCGATACTGGTGGAAATATAAGCAATTTCGTTACCCAACTGAAAACATTCCGTCATTTTGTGCAACAGCTTGCCGGCTATACGCTCGGCGTTGTCGGGGTCGCCGACATCGCTCAGAATCACAGTAAACTCGTCGCCGCCCAGGCGGGCTACCGTGTCGGTTTCCCGCACGCTGGTCAAAATCCGTTGGGCGGCAATTTGCAGCAGCTCGTCGCCCATGTCGTGTCCCAGTGTGTCGTTCACTTCCTTGAATAAGTCCAGGTCGATAAACAACAGCGCCAGACGCTTGTGTTCCCGGTGGGCTTTTTTGATCTCCTGACTCAGCCGGTCGTAAAACATGCGCCGATTCGGCAATTGGGTTAATGGGTCGAAATTGGCTTGTTGCCAGATCACGCCTTCGGTTTTTTTCTTTTCGGTAATATCGGAAAACAAAGCCACCCGTCGCTGCATGGTCTGTTGAGCATCAAAGATGGTATTGACGGTTAACCACTTGGCGTATAACTCGCCGTTCTTACGTTTGTCCCAGATTTCGCCCTGCCAGCTGCCCTTGCTTTGAATGGCTTGCCACATAGCTTCGCTGTGGATGCTGCTGTTTAAAATGCCAATGTGCTTACCGACTACTTCATCGGATTGATAGCCGGTAATGGTGGTGAAGGCGGCGTTGACTGTCAGGATGCGATCATCCGAGTCTGCCAACAGCATGGCTTCGCTGCTGTTTTGATAAATCAGTGCGGCCTGTTGCAGGGCTTCTTCGATACGCTTACGTTCGCTAATGTCCCGAGCGATAGCCAAGTTATAACCGACATTGGCGTATTCAAAATAATTGGCCACGACTTCCACCGGAAACAACCTGCCATCCTTGGTTTTGTGGATGGTTTCCAACTTGTTCGAGCGCTTAATTTTCAGCTCCGCCCAGTGCGCGGCCCAGACTTGGCGCGGAAAGCAAGGGTCTACATCGAATACGCTCAAGCGCAACAGCTCTTGATGGCTATAGCCTAAAGCCTTGCAGGATTGGTTGTTGATATAAATGAAGCTGGCATTCTCGGTAATCAAATAAGCGCTGTCATGCATTTGATCCATACCAAAGCTTAATTGGGCTAAGCGCCTGCGCGAGGTTTTTTGCTCGGTGATGTCCCGAAAACTCCAAACCCGGCCCGCCGGTTGCCCGTCCAGATATTGTGGTTGGCAATAGCTTTCGATAAAGCGGCCGTCTTTAAACTCCAGTTCGCTGGCGTAACGTTGCTTAGGGTATTTATAAATCTCTTCGATTCGGTTTAGGAAGGAGGTTCGGTCTTTTAGCAGTTTCAGGGCGTAGCTCAGGGATTTCTCATCGTCGCCGATCTTCAAAGAACCTGGCGGGATGCCCCAAATCCGCATGAATTGCGGGTTGAAAGTGGCGATCTTGCCGAACAGATCGACTACCAATATAGCGTCGGTGCTGGAGTCGAGCGCGGCTTGAAGGATTGATAGCGATTTTTGCAAACTGGCTTGTTTCTGCTTGGGTTGGACCATGACTCGGCTACACTGCTAGCAAGTAAATCTAGCAAAGGCTTATTTAAAAGGTTGATTTATAAGCCTAGCCGATTCCGACGCTGCCGTACCTTTTTCTATAGCTTGATACGAAATGCTTATTGCGCGGCAAAGTAGTGCATTGCTCCCAGCAAAGGTGTGCGCGGATTCAAAGCCAGTTTGACCGATAGCTTGGCGAGCATGGGCTGAAACCGGCCTTTGGCGACAAAAGCCTGGATAAATTCCCCGGATTCCAGCACCGATCTGATTTTGGGGGCGATGCCGCCGCCGATGAATACGCCGCCGGTAGCGAAGGCTTTTAAGGCCAAGTTACCCGCTTCGGCGCCGTAAAGTTCCGCAAACAAGCGCACGGTTTCGCGGCACAAGGGATCTTCATCGTCCACGCCCAAGCGCGAAATCAGCGCATTGCGATCAACGCCGCTGGCATTGGCGGGTGCAGGCACCGCCGGGCAGGGCGGGGCGAAGCGGGCTTGGACCAGAAAGTCGTAGATATTACTGAAGCCGATACCGGACAATATCCGTTCGCAGCTGACATGCGCAGGATAACGGCCGCGCAGGAAAGTCAGCAGTTGATCTTGTTGCGGGTTTTGCGGGGCAAAATCGCAATGACCGCCCTCTGTGGCGATGGGGTGATACTGTTCGCCATCCCAATGCAGCATCGCTTCGCCCAAACCGGTGCCGGCGGCGATCACCGCAATATTGCCGGTTTGCGGCTCGGCGTTGGGATTTAGTTCGACGAAGTCCTGTTCCTGTAGGTGCAGCATGCCGATTGCCATGGCTTCCAAATCGTTCAGCAATTTCACCCGGTCGGTGCCCAGTCGAGCTTTGAGTTGTTCGCCATCCAATAGCCAGGGCAGGTTGGTGGTTTGGCAGCGTTGATTGACGACCGGGCCGGCTATGCCGAAACAAGCCGATGTCACCGTTGGGGTGTCGCTCAGAAATAGATCCAGAATTTCCTCAAAAGTCTGAAACTCGCCGCTGGCAAAAGTTTGTTCCTGCAAACAGCTCAGCGTGCCGTCGGCTTGTCTGTCGAGTAAGGCCAGAACCGTTTTGGTTCCGCCAATGTCGCCGGCTAGAATCATAGTCGTCCTCATGAGGTTGGGGTGGCGTTGTTGAGCAGGTGGATCAAGGCATCGAGTATCGCGTTGGCCAACGCATGCGGCGGCAACTGGTAAAAAGCCTGCCAAGCCAGCGATACGCATTCTTCGTAATGATCGCGGTAGTGCGGGTGCTGTTGCAGCCAACTTATTCTGACCGCATGGCCGATCAAAATATCCGTCACCAAGGTGTCGTCAATGTACAGGTCGGGATAATCGCGGACAATGGAGGCCAGCGCGCGCAGGGCTTCCACGCTCAATTGCCGATACACCGGCGCCTGAATTTTATTCAGAATATGGTTGATATGTAATCTAAAGCTTTGTTCGCCGGCGGTCATTTGCGCCAGCATGATTTCGCTGTCGATCCGGCGTTTGCTGTTGTATTTTTCGCCGACCATCAAACCCTTGCAGTGATGCAACAAGTCCCATACGCCAGCGAAGAAGGCTTCGTTTTCCCGGCCGACGCTGCCTTGCTGTTCGCGCCAGGCATACCAGTCGTCGGCGTCGCCGCGGTCTTTCGGGTTCATCGACTCCGGAAAGCGCGCGGCGGTCAGATCGCGCTGCGGGCCTTCGCAATGCAAGGTTTCGACTTGCCCCAGCTGGTTTTCGCTGTTGTTGTAATCTTCCAGGGTTTCCTGCAATAGGTCCGCCACCTGATGTGGCGGCAGCGACAAAATATCGCTAAACGCCTGGTCCAGAGAGGTGCTGCTCAGGCGTTTTTGTCTGGCAATGATCAATTGCAGAATGTGGCCGACGCGAATGGTGTGCATGTCGGCGAACAATTCCGGCTTTAACTTGATCAGCATGCCCAGGTAGATGATTAACTCCTGGACGATGATTTGCTGGCTACTGTCGTTGGGGTTAAAGGTGCGGATAGTGTCCAGAATTTGCCAGGAGTCGGTGGGGCGGCGCAAGGTGGCTTTGCCGCTGTAAGCGCGGCCTACCGTCAAGCCATGCTGGCGCACCAGAATCTCGGTGGCGGCTTGTTCCAGGTTGATGTCGTATTTGCCCAGTAAGCTGGCGCAACGCCGCACCACATACCAAGCATGGCGGTCGCCGGCTCGGGCATACACTTCTTCTAGCAAGTCGCGCACGTACCCTGGCTGGTTTTCGTCGTTGCGTAAGCCGGTGTCGTAATCAAGTCCGTGGCGTTGGCAGAGCAAGGTGAGGGCTTCCAACTGGGCATAGAGGTTGGGGTTATTGCGCAATTGTTCTACTAAGCGGCCATCGTCACCAATTTCCCACTCGGTCAGTACGAAGCTATCCAGTGCTTGCGGCGCTTGGTCGTCGTGGGCCAGCAAATTAGCGAAAGGCCGTTCGACCTCTTCCCAATTCGCTTCCGAAAAGCTAAAGCCATGTAAGTTGCCGATTTTTTCGTGGCTGGCCGTTTGCACAAAATCAGTCAATCGTCCCAGTTTCACCGGTGTGCCTTGCACATTGCCTTGGCTGAGTTGCTCGATAAAACCCAACAATACTTGGCGGTCTTCGTTGCCGAGCATGTTGTGCTTGATGTTGATGACCAACAAGGGCTGAGCGGGATTGTCCCAGTGGCGGATGATGTAGGCCAGTTCAGTACGCAGCCGTTGAATCAGTAACTGGTTGTCCATGGCAATATAAAAACCTTTTTGGTTCATGAATTGCGGTAAAAACAATAAAGGCTCGCCCGCCAGCACGTAAAGCTTGGAGGTGGCTAGCGTGCGTAATTGTCTTAGGGGTCGTCCAGTGAGTCCAATGCGGTCGTTGCGGCCCACTTGGGTGTAAGCAGCGGCTAATTCGCTGGCGTCTCGCACTTGGATCGGCGCGATTTCAGTTAAAGTTTGCGAGGGGATGCCGCGCCCGCGCAATTCGTCTTGTACCTGTTCGTCATCGGCCAGTAGGGCAATCTGCAATGTGGAGTTCGGGTACAGACGGGTGGATTTGTAGCGCCCCAGCGGATCGATGTCGTCCACGCTGATCAAGCCGTCTTGCAGCAAACCGCCCAGGATATACAAGCTTTGCGCCCAGACCAGGGGTACGTTTTCGTTGGGAATGCGGGTTTGGCTGTGCGGGTGGCGTTTTTCAGCGGGGATGGCACTTTCCGGCACGATGTATAGTTCCGGCAACAGCCATTGGCCGTTCTGCTCCACCAGCAAGTCTTCCAGGCGGCGGCGGTAATCACCAACCCCTTCAGTATCGCCGGCAAACAGTTTATTCAGTAATAAGTAGCAGAAAAACAGCGGCCATTCGCATTCTATGTCCATGAATTGCTTCAACTCATTGGGTTCGTAATGCAGGCGTTGATGATCTTCGATGACGGTTTGATGGCCGTCCAGCAGGAAGCGTTTACAACCGTAACGGCCTTGCAGTTTGTCGACAATCAAAGCCTCGGTGCGTTCGCGTAGCGCTTTATTGTCTACCGCGAAGGCCGGAAAGCCGGTCACACTCAGTACTGCTGAGTCGACTTCCTTGGAGATGGATTCACGTGGCAGTAAGGCTTCCAGGGTAATGCGGGTGCGGGCGATGTCGTCACTGATTACGTGGATGATCGCGGTCTGGCCGCCGTCCTTACCAAACAAATTGCAGCCGGACATCGCTTCCAGCGCCGCCTTGGCCATGCCGATCGAGCTGGCATTCAATTCCGCCAGGCCGTGATTCATTTTATTGCCGCGTTCCCAGATGCCATAGTCTGGTGTGCGATAGGCCCGGCTGACGTAATGCACCAGGTTTTGCACGAAATTGACTTCGTCGATGCTGAACACAATCCGCAAGCCCGAGGCGGTCATTTGCGCCAGCATCAGCAAGAATAAGGAGGTGGCGTCCAGTTGCAAATGCCCCCATTCGCTGTCGCCCACCACCACTTCACCGCTGTTGGTTTTGTATTTGGCGTGCAGAGCGTCTAGCGGGTCCTGGCTGTGCTTGAATTTTTCGACCTTGGCCGCTTGCCGCATCATCGCCGTCAACAGACCTCGCATCAGTTTGACGACGCTTTGCTCCAGTAAATAGGTGCGTTCCTGTTGTCCCTCCACTTTACGGTAAGCCAGTCCCAGGCCCCAGGCCGCCAAGATGCTATAGACATTGTCCCGCACCCAAGCGTCCGTGTAATTGCCGTGGGTGGTGACGGCGGTACTGGCCGGTAGTAGGCCACTTATCCAATCCTGGCGTTTCAGGATAATGTCTTGAACTTGCTGGTAATACTGGTCGAGCGTCTCGGTTTGACTGGTCGGCATCATGTATTTAATGGATTGTGATGTGGCGTTTAAGGAATTGGGCACTCAAGCCTTGGGCAAGGTTACTCCGGTTTGGCCTTGATATTTACCGCCGCGATCCTTGTAAGAGGTTTCGCAGACGTCGTCGCCGCCGAAAAACAGCATTTGCGCGACGCCTTCGTTGGCATAGATTTTCGCCGGCAGCGGGGTGGTGTTGGAAAACTCCAGCGTCACATGGCCTTCCCATTCCGGTTCCAGCGGGGTGACGTTGACGATAATGCCGCAGCGGGCGTAGGTCGATTTGCCCAAACAGATGACCAGCACATCGCGCGGAATCCGGAAAAACTCCACGGTGCGGGCCAACGCAAACGAATTGGGCGGAATAATACAGACGTCGGATTTCACATCTACAAAGCTGCCTTCGTCAAAGTCTTTGGGATCGACGATGGTGGAATTGATGTTGGTGAAGATTTTAAATTCGTTGGAGCAACGGACGTCGTAACCGTAACTGGAGGTGCCGTAAGAAATGATGCGTCCTTGCGCGGATTCACGGACTTGCCCGGCCTGAAACGGCTCTATCATGCCGTGTTGCTCGGACATGCGGCGAATCCATTTGTCTGATTTTATGCTCATGTTGCTGGTTGGGTAGGGAAAAATAACAGAGCGTTCAAAATAGCATATTAGGGCGGAAAAATCGCTAGTTGGCTTGCCTAAAGGCGCTAATTTGTTGAGGTCTGGCGCTTGCTGTTCTGGCTGATGTTGCGACAATCAAGTATCAGGTAGGTTACGTTGCCGCGAAAGCGTTTACGTGACAAGCTTAAATTGTCAGGGAGCGCCATCGCGCACCCTGACCTACAAAGAGTACGCGATTATTTTTTATAAATTAGAAAAAACTTATTTACAAAATAAGACGACCGGTCGCATAATAAGGCCCATGACGAAGTTAGCACCCAAACAGCTGAAAAAAGACAAGCTCCTGGAGCAGGGCGTCAGCTTGCTGCTGGAAAAAGGCTATCACGCCACCGGCTTGAAAGAGATCCTGGATACCGTGCAAATACCCAAGGGCTCGTTTTACGCCTATTTCGAGAGCAAAGAACGCTTCGCCGCCGAAGCAATACATCATTACATCGAGCCGTTTATCCTGCGCTTATCCGGCCATTTGCAAAATTCGGAAACGGACGGCTTGGCGGCTTTGAAGGCTTACTATTTGGGATTGATAGCCGAGGTGGCGCAAACCGGTTTCAAGGGCGGTTGTCTTCTGGGTAATTTAATGGGCGAGATTGGCGATACCAGCCCTTTATGCCGCGATGCCTTGCTGGATGCCGTCGGTCGATACAGTGCCTTGCAGCAAGCGGCGTTGGAACGCGGCCAAAGACAAGGTTCGGTGCGACTGGATCGCTCGGCGAAGAGCATGGCGGATTTGATGTTGAACGGCTGGCAGGGGGCGTTGCTAAGAATGAAAGTCGAGCAATCGGTGGAGCCGTTGCAGGCGGTTTGCCGGGATTTGTTGGATGATTATTTTCGGGCTTGATTGAGTTCCTACCTTATCGCATGCTAGCGCCAAATTGGAGGTGATTTATGGATGCGCAAACGATAACCGAACAGGCTTTAAAACTGGAGCCGGAAGCAAGAGCGTATATTGCGGAAATACTGATCGAAAGCCTAGATTATGAAGAGGACTTACCTGTTTCCGAGGAGTGGCGGCAAGAAATTGAAAAGCGTTGCAAGGAAATAGACGCCAATTCGGCGCTGCTACTGGATGGCGAACAAGTCATGGCGGAGCTAAGACAGCGCTTTTTATGAAATACTTCTTGTATCCTCAGGCCCTTGGTGAGTTGGAGTAAACAATATTTTTTCTAAAAATCAAGAATTTAGTGCGTAAGATGGGTTGAATGGAATGAAGCCTAGCATTTACGGGTGCCTAGCTAAAAAGCATACATCTTTTGCAACATTGAGTTAGCTGGAATTTGATCAAAAAACTATGAGCATTTCCAAAATCATCTGTCGTGTTCAAAAGCTTGTTTTTGTCGCTGGAGATCAAAAAACTGGGTGGTGGCCTGTAGCTAATACAACTAGCGATAATACTTCATCTACACGTCGAGAATTGTTTGACATCGATATATATTTCGACGGATCAGGTTACTTGCTTTGTTATTCTACAACTAACCAGGGACTCTATGGCGATTCTTGGCATTTGACTGAGTTTGACGCAAAACAAACTGCTTTGGAAGAATTCGGAGTTCAAATTAATGAGTGGTCATGAGGTTTACCGAATTTACTGAAGTGTGTCTTAGTGCGTCGGATGGGTTGAATGCAATGAAACCGAGCATTAAGAAGACGCCTGGCTGGTTTTCGCTTTCCCTCAACCCAGCCTACCAATCGAAATAACCGCTGCCCTCCCGGCAGCATTTTTTAACGCCGGCAAATTAGACGACCGGTCATTTATTAGGAGGCCATCATGCCCAAGTACATCATCGAACGCGACATTCCCGGCGCCGGCCAGCTGACGCAAGCCGAGTTGCAAGGCATTTCCCAAAAATCCTGCGGCGTGTTGCGCGAGATGGGGCCGCGCATCCAATGGCTACAAAGCTATGTGACCGGCGATAAAGTGTATTGCATTTATATCGCCGACAACGAACAAGCGATTCGCGAACACGCCGAGCAAGGCGGTTTTCCGGCCAATCGCATCGAACAAATTACCACCATCATCGACCCGACCACGAGCGATTAAGCTGGTAGTTTCATGGTTCCGACGCTCCGGCGAGGGAACCTGAGGTGGGACGCTCCAGCGTCCCGGAACCGCGAGAGCGGTTCAACATGCATTCCCGCGCTGAGGCGTGGGAACGATAACAACAAGGGGAGAGAACACCATGACATTTAAACTAAGCACTTTTAGCGCCGCCTTATTACTCGGCACCGCCAGCCTGTCCGCCAGCGCTGACGAAACCTGTGCCTCGCCGTACATGGCGAAAATCACCGGCCAGGAAGATTTTGTGTACATCTGGACCTTGGGCGCGGAAGGCGTTGGCGACGAGCAGGACAAGCTGGTCACCGTCGACGTCAATCCCAAATCCAAACAATACGGCAAAGTGATCGGCAGTCTGTCGGTGGGTGGCCGTAACGAAGCCCACCATTCCGACTTTACCGACGATCGTAAATTTCTGTGGGCCGGTGGTCTGGATACCAATAAGATTTTCATCTTCGACGTGTCTACCGATCCCGCCAAACCTAAACTCAGCAAAACCATCACCGATTTCGTCGCCAAAAGCGGCGGTGTGGTCGGCCCGCATAGCTTGTACGCCTTGCCGGGCCGGATGATCATCACCGGCTTGTCCAATAACAAAGACCACGGCGGCCGCACCGCGATTGTGGAATACAGCAACGCCGGCGATTACATTGCCACCTACTGGCTGCCGACCGACAGCAACCTGGAAGGCGCGATCAAATCCGGCAAATACGCCGACGGCTATAACTACGACGTGCGGGTATTGCCACGCAAAAACCTGATGCTGACCTCGTCGTTCACCGGCTGGTCTAACTACATGATGGACTTTGGCAAAATGCTGGCCGACCCGGAAGCGATGAAACGCTTTGGCAACACTGTCGTGCAATGGGACTTACACAGTCGCCAACCGAAAAAAGTTTTCGATGTTCCCGGTGCGCCGTTGGAAATCCGTTGCGCTTGGGCGGAAGATCACAACTACTGCTTCACCAGCACCGCGCTGACCTCAAAAATTTGGTTGATACACCAAGACGACAAGGGCGAATGGCAAGCCAAGGATGTCGCGGACATCGGCGAACCGGCCAAAATCCCGTTGCCGGTGGACATTTCCATCTCCAGCGACGACAAAACCCTGTGGGTCAATACCTTTATGGATGGTATGACCCGCCGCTTCGACATCAGCGATCCGTTCCACCCCAAACAAGTGTTTGAGCAAAAAATCGGCGCGCAAGTGAATATGGTGTCCTCCAGCTGGGACGGCAAACGCTTGTATTACACCTCGTCGCTGCTGGCCAATTGGGACAAGAAAGGCGCGGACAACGAGCAATTCTTCAAAGCCTATAGTTGGGATGGTAGCAAGTTGACCGAGCAGTTCTCGATTGATTTTACAAAAGAGAAGCTGGGTAGGGCGCATCAAATGCGGTTTGGGGCGTATGCTTTGTATGGTGGTTCGCCTAAGTAGTTGTTTGCTCGGTGGTCATTCGGGGTTGTTGTGTTTGTGTCGCTATCGCGACGGTTTGATTTAATGTCGGTTCGCGGACCGACAGCCGCGATACTTTCTTTTGCTTGGCCAAAAGAAAGTATCCAAAGAAAAAGCCACCCGGACGCCGCTTTGATCCTGCGCTCCGAAGCTTTTATCGAGGGTCGGCAGAAGGGGCTTCCCAGCCCCTCCGCCGACGTGCGGCATGCCCGAAAAAGCGGGGCAGGCTCTCCCTGTCGCACCCCTTCGGGCTATTCTCGATAAAAGCTCCGGTGCTCGGCGCGGCATGCGGGGGGAACCCATGCCAAATCCGACGGCTTATTATTTACGAAGTGTTTTTAGGGCGCATTAGCGATAGCGTAATGCGCCGAATGATTTAAAGCCAACATACGGCGCAATACGGCTACGCCTATTGACGCCCTACACGCGCCCTAATCAGAGCTATGAGCTTAACAATATAGAAAATGGAGAAACCAGATGAGATTTTATTTGATAGCTTTAATACTTATTTCTTTCGCGGATTTCGCACTAGCTCAGGACAAAATTGAACGGATGAGCGCCGTTACCACGGAATCTTTTGTTCCGGATACAGTTAAGTGGAATGACGAACCGATACTCCCTAAAGGTGCCAAAAGCGCCATTGTATTAGGGGACCCAAACAAAGCGGGAGTTTTTATCGCTCTGCTGAAATTTCCAGCCAATTATCCAATCCCACCGCACATACACCCGTTCACAGAGGTAATTACCGTTCTCCGTGGCAAATTAGGCAATGGCATGGGTGAAACATTTGACACCAAAAAAGGTGAGATTCTGAATGTAGGTTCAGGCTTTGTATTGCCGGCCGGACACACTCATTATGTGTGGACCACTGATGAGGAAACAATCGTCGAATTAATCGCTACTGGGCCATGGGGTATTACTTATACGAATTCGGCCGATGATCCGCGCAAGAATAAGTAGCAAGTAGCCTCGATGAAACGTAGTGGAATCGAGGATAATCGAAGTTATCTTCTCCTCGATTCCGTTTCACTGCATTGAGGCTACTTTATTTACGTAAAAATAAAGTGTCCTTCAAGTTTCGGGATGGTTTTCCTCCCGTATGCCGCGCCGAGCACCGGAGCTTTTGAACGGACCAGCCCGGAGGGGCGCCGCATGGATGCGGCGCGTTGCCGAAGGGGCAGGAAGCCCCTTTCGGCAACCCCGTTCAAAAGCTTCGGAGCGCAGGAAACAAGCAGCATTCGGGTGTCTTTTCTTTTGGGTACTTTTCTTTGGACAAGCAAAGAAAAGTACCTCGGCTGTCGGGCCGAGACCCGACATTAAATCAAGCTGTCGCGCCAGCGACACCAAATCCCAAGAGTAAACAGCATCCATGAAGCTCCCTGATCGCCCCAGTCTACTTTTTCCTAAAGCCGACGCCGGAGCGTCCGCAGCTGCGTTCCCACGCTGGAGCGTGGGAACGATAGGAGCAGCAATCTCATGAAACTCCCTTATTTACTCCCTATCCTCTGTTTACTGACAAACGCAGCAGTTTTCGCCGAAGAACAAAAACCAAACCCCTTAGCCCCCGGCTACACCGCACTACCTTTTGAACCCGCAAAACCCGGCACCTACAACCTACCCATCATCACAAAAGCTGCTGATGGCGAAGTAATAACCACCAACAACCAGCCCAAACACCTCCACGACTTAATGGGCGACAAACTGGTATTACTCAGTTTCATCTACGCCGCCTGCAGCGATGTCAACGGCTGCCCGCTGGCGACCCAGGTGTTGCACAAGATCAGCAGGCAATTGCAAAAACAGCCGGAATTGGCGGACAAACTCAGGTTATTGACTTTGAGCTTTAACCCTGCCCAAGACACGCCGGAAATGATGCGCCATTACGGCGAGGGTTTTAAAACCGGCGATTTCGACTGGCAATTTCTGACTACTAAAGACGAAGCCAAATTGCAGCCCATCCTCGACGGTTACCAGCAAAACGTGCAAAAAGTCTACGACGACAAAGGCCAGTTTACCGGCACGTTTTCGCATTTGTTGCGGGTGTATTTGATCGATAAGGACAAAAACGTCCGCAATATTTATAGCGTGGATTTTCTGCATGCCGACACGCTGATCAACGATGTCAAAACCTTGCTGGCCGATGCTAAACCACAAACCTTGCCACTACCGGCACGGGCCGACATGTTGTTCCAGCCCGGTGACAATAAGCAAAATTATCAGCAAGCCGATTACCAAACCCGTTCACTGGCACTGGCACAGCGCCGGGGGCAGCCGGCAAAGTTGATCGACTTTGCTCTAAAGCCGCCACTCGGCTTGCCGAAGTTTCCGGTGCCGAAAGACAATCAGCTGACCAACGCCAAAATCGAATTGGGTCGCAAGCTGTTCTTCGACCGGCGGCTCTCCCTGAACAATACCTTTTCCTGTGCCATCTGCCACATCCCGGAACAAGGCTTTAGTAATAACGAAATGACCACGGCGGTGGGTATTGAAGGGCGTAGCGTTAGGCGCAATAGCCCGTCTTTGTATAACGTCGGCTATGCGCAATTGCTATTTCACGACGGCCGGGAAAACAGTCTGGAACAACAAGCTTGGGGCCCATTGCTGGCGCATAACGAGATGGCGAATCCGTAGATTGGCTATGTGGTGGATAAACTAAAAGCCAGCGCCGATTATCGCGGGCTGTTTGAAAAAGCCTTTAACAAAGGGCCGACCATGGAAACCATCGGTCAGGCCTTGGCTAGTTATCAGCGCACGTTAAATGCCGCCGATTCGCCATTCGACCGCTGGTATTTTGGGAAACAAAAAACGGCGATTAGCGAGGCGGCGCAAAGGGGGTTTGCTTTGTTTACCGGTAAAGCCGCTTGCAGCAGTTGTCACGTGATTGGCGACAAGTCTGCCTTGTTTACCGATCAAAAACGCCATAACACTGGCGTTGGCTATGCCGAATCCATGCAAAAGTCGCCGGAAAAACAACGGGTGCAAGTGGCGCCGGGCGTGTTTGTGGATGTGGATAGCGAGCATCTGAAAGGTGTAAATACCGAGAAACCCGGCGACTTGGGCTATTACGAAATCAGCCAGAATCCCGCCGACCGCTGGGCTTACAAAACCCCGTCGCTGCGCAACGTCGCGCTCAGCGCGCCTTATATGCATAACGGTTCCTTGCCGAACTTGGCCGAGGTGGTGAAGTTTTATAATCAAGGCGGCGTAGCCAACGAAAATTTGTCGCCCTTGCTCAAGCCGCTGGGCTTGTCTGATCGGGAAATCGCTGATCTTGTAGCGTTTCTGGAAGCGCTGAGCGGCGGCAATATAAGTACTTTAGTGTCGGACGCCTTTGCCGCGCCGGTTGGCGATAGTGGCGTGACGGCGGGGCCGATGCCGGACCCTGGTAAGGGACGATAGCTCGGGGATTGGTCGGCTTTTTTTGTCACAAAACGGTAATATAGCGCTGCTAAATTAGCCTAATCCTTGGACCCTTTAGACTAAACATGCTTATGTCGAACTTGAAAATCCTGGTCGTGGAAGACGAAGAAGCGATCAGGGAGATGCTGGTCATGGTGCTGGAACAGGCCAATTTGACGGTGATCGCCGTTGGCAGTGCCGAGCAGGCCCGGGAGAGTTTGGCCGATAATATGGTGGATTTGATTATTCTGGACTGGATGCTGCCGGGCATCAGCGGCGTGGAATTGGCCAGACGCTTGAAAAACGAGCCGGGTTACAAGGAATTGCCTATTATTTTGCTCACTGCGCGCGGCGAGGAAGAAGACAAAATTCGCGGCTTGGAAATTGGTGCGGACGATTATGTGACCAAGCCTTTTTCACCGAAAGAACTGATCGCCCGGATCAAGGCCGTGATGCGTCGCAGCGGGAAGTTGTCGGAATCCGGACAGCTCAGCGTCGGCGATCTCACTTTGGATGCCGAGCAACACAAACTGACTATCGCCGGCCGCAGTCTGGAAGTCAGTCCTACCGAGTTTAGATTGATGCAGTTTTTTATGACCAATCCCGACAAGGTCTACAGCCGAACCCATTTGCTGGATCAGGTCTGGGGGCGTAGCGTGTACATAGAGGAGCGTACCGTGGATGTGCATATTCGCCGCTTGCGCAAAATTCTGGCCGAATATGGCCGCGAGGAACTGATCCAGACCGTACGCGGATTCGGTTACCGCTTTTCGATGGCAGACTGATTATTCATGCAGCGTTGGCAGCGGGAAATAAATATTGCTATTGCTTTACTGATACCGGCTTTACTGCTGAGTTTTTTTGTCGGGCACCTCAGCTATTTCTTATTGGCAATCACCCTTTTTCTCTACATTAAGCAATCGATCAACGTGAGCCGCCTTGAGCGTTGGTTAAGCCAGGGCGGCCGCGGAGAGCGCCCCGATTTTAAAGGGATCTGGGGCGATATCTACTACCACTTTTATAAAATTCGCAAAAGCCAAAAACGCCAGAAGAAGAAGTTGGGCAAAATGCTGGATGGGTTTCGCAAATCGACCAGCGCCTTGCCTGACGCCATTGTGGTACTAGGCAGCTACGGCGAAATCGAGTGGAGCAACAAAGTGGCCTATGACTATCTGGGCCTGAAACGTTCCGATAACGGGCAGCGGATTCCTAACTTGGTCCGGCACCCGTTGTTTATTCAGTACCTGAAGGATCAGGATTACCACAACAAGGTTTGTATTCCTTCGCCGATCAACGAAAACATGATTTTGCAAATCGGTATCTTCCCTTACGGTGCCGGCTTACGTTTGTTGATGGCGCAGGATGTCACCCATCTAAAGAATATCGAACGGATGCGTACCGACTTTGTGGCCAATGTCTCGCACGAATTACGCACGCCGATTACCGTGTTGCGTGGTTATCTGGAGACCTTGCAGGAACTTGACGACGGTAGCAGTCCTTACACGCGCTCATTCCAAAACATGGCGGCACAGACCGAGCGCATGCAAGCTTTGATCGATGATCTACTGCTACTGGCGCGCCTGGAGAGCAAAACCAAGAAATTCGAATGCGTGAATATTCCTGATTTGCTCGTGCAGGTTTGCCAGGAAAGCGATTTGTTGGAAAAGGACGAGCGCCGGGTCGAGCTGGTGTTGGATAGCCGAGCCAATGTGCGTGGCGATATGGAGGAGTTGCGTAGCGCTTTCAGCAATCTGTTGGTCAATGCCATGAAATATTCGCAGC
>Ga0160185_105626_pt1 | contig 18462 bp, 11 predicted proteins | sample met14sb_2_FD_108556 | JGI IMG/M metagenome (GOLD analysis project Ga0160185, IMG submission 108556) | Synthetic bacterial communities of pure cultures from sediment of Lake Washington, USA, under high oxygen condition - MT... | ecosystem: Engineered > Modeled > Simulated communities (microbial...... | reverse complement strand
GAACGTAATAATACCCGTCTCGCCTTGTTTTTTCTTGATCTGGATCATTTCAATAACGTCAACGATACGCTCGGTCATTGGGCCGGCGACTGTTTATTGCAGATCATCTCAACGCGTATTCAAGGCTGTCTACGCAAAACAGACACGGTTGCCCGTATGGGCGGAGACGAGTTTACCATCATCCTGCCCGGTTTAATCGGCATTACCGATGTCACCGAGCTTGCCCGAAAATTGATTGATGCGATGACCAAACCGGTGCAAATTAAAGACCACACGGTTTTCGTCGGCGTCAGCATCGGCATCGCCATTTTTCCCGATGACGGCAATGACTTCTACACCCTGACCAAGCACGCGGATACCGCTATGTACGCGGCCAAAGCGAAGGGTCGAGGCCTGTTTCAGTATTATGAAGCGGGCATGAACGAGGCGGCACATCAGCGACTATTGCTGGAAAACGCATTGCGCTTGGCCATAGAGCGGGAAGAGTTCCAGCTTTATTACCAGCCCAAGGCCGATAGCAGTTTAAGCCGAATAACCGGCGCCGAAGCGCTGATCCGCTGGAGACGTCCCGGTTTCGGCATTATACCGCCGGACCGCTTCATCGCTATCGCCGAGGAAACGGCTTTAATCATTCCGCTCGGGAAATGGATACTGAAGACGGCCTGTTTGCAAGCCAAGGCATGGGCCAATCAACTGGCAGGTTTTAGAATCGCCGTCAATCTCTCGCCTCTGCAACTTCTGGCCGATGATTTTATTGCCGTTCTCGATCGCATTCTGGCCGAAACCGGCACCAAGCCCGAATGGATTGAGTTGGAAGTGACCGAAGGATTGGTCATGCTCGACATCGAAAAAGCGACCGAACGATTGCATCAAATCCGGGAACGCGGTATCCATGTTGCGATGGACGACTTCGGCACCGGCTATTCGTCTTTATCCTATTTGCAAAAATTGCCTATCCATACGCTTAAAATCGACCGATCGTTCATTATGGCTTATACCAATGACCCCGCCTCGAGCGAGGCGGCATTTATCAAGACCATCGTATCCTTCGGGCAAGTTTTGAATATGACGGTTGTCGCCGAAGGCGTAGAAACCGAATCCCAGCTGGCGCTGCTACAGTCTTTCGGCTGCGATGAGATTCAAGGGTATTATCTCTCGCCTCCATTGTCCGCAGATGAATTCCAGAGACGCTGGATTGATCATGGCATTGTTGAATGAATCAAGGAATGGGGCGTTCTGTCACATTAATGAATCGGTTGCGTTGGCCGTAAATTTGGCCGGAAGGCTATCTCTATTTGAATAACCGATATTAATCGACGGTCCATTGCACCAGGCCGCTGTATGACGTGGCAATAACAAGCAAGCCGAAGACGATGCGGTACCAGGCGAAAATAATGAAATCATGATGACTGATGTAACGCAATAGCGCCTTGATGGCCAATAGCGCGCTGAGGAATGCGGCGACCAGGCCTGCGGCAAAATAGGGGGCGTCGGTTGCCAGGTCCAATAAATCGCGATGCTTATACAAATCGTAAATACTGGCGACGATCAGCGTGGGAATCGCCAGAAAAAACGAGAATTCGGTTGCGGCTTTGCGCGACAGCCCGAATAACAAACCGCCGATGATGGTTGCGCCGGAGCGCGAGGTGCCCGGAATCAACGCGAAAGCCTGTGCGATACCGAGTTTTAACGCATCCAATGGGCTCAAATCTTCGACTTCGTGGATACGGATATTATGTTCCCGTTTTTCCGCCCAAATAATGACGAAAGCGCCGACGATAAACGCCAGGGCCACGGGAATGGGCTTGAATAACACGGCTTTGATGTATTTGCCGAACAGTAAACCGAGGCTCGCCAACGGCATGAAGGCAATCATCAGGTTAAAGGCGAATTTTTGCGCCGACTTCTGACTGGGTAGGCCTATGATAACCGCAGCGATTTTTGAGCGATATTCCCAGCACACCGCCAGGATAGCGCCGACCTGAATAACAATTTCAAATAATTTACCCTTGTCATCATTAAAGCTCAGCAAGTCGCCAACCAGAATTAAGTGTCCGGTACTGGAAACCGGCAAAAATTCGGTCAGGCCCTCAACAATGCCCAGAATGATGGTTTTAATCGTTAATATAAGATCCATGGTTTATTAGGTAAGGTGAGTGGTTTGGGGGTGAAAGTCGGTCTGCTCTGGTTTGATGCAGCGTTACCTATAATAAACCGCCGTGTCGCAAAAAAACAAACATCCGATCAGTAAAATTTGCATTCGTTATCTGCTTTCAGCATCAAGATGACTAAAACGGATGCATTGCCCCCCTCGCATTGTTTATAATATGCGCAATAATTAGAGCATTTCTGGCCTTGCTTTCACTATTTCAGTAAAATATCGGGTTACGACTGCATGGACAGCTATTTGCTCCTGCAATATCTGCATTCCCCAAGTTCATGGAGGGAATGCAGGAGATAGAGCAATGCAGGAAGCTATTGCCGATGCTACGCTCTTGTGCCCTATGGGTAAAACTCAACCTACATTTTTAATCCATGCATATCCGCCGTAACAGGATCAATCAATGACCAATAGTTTAATCTCAAAAATCACCGGACAGAATGACATCGATCCAGCAGAAACCAGGGAGTGGATGGAAGCGCTGCAAGCCGTGTTGGAACACGACGGCAGCGAACGAGTACACTTCCTGATCGAACGGTTGGTTGAGGTCACCCGGCATGCCGGATTCGATATCCCTTTCAGCGCCAATACCGCCTATATCAATACTATTCCCGTTGATCAACAGGCGCAGTTTCCCGGTGACATCGATATAGAGCACCGTATTCGCGCTTATGTGCGCTGGAATGCGATGATGATGGTGTTAAGGGCGAATAAGCACACTAACGTCGGCGGACACATTGCCAGTTTTGCTTCGGCGGCTACTTTATATGACGTGGGTTATAACCATTTCTGGCATGCGGCTTCCGATCAGCATGACGGCGATCTGATTTATACTCAAGGCCACTTAACGCCGGGTGATTATGCCCGCGCGTTTTTGCTGGGACGATTGACGCTGGAACAGATGGATAACTTTCGCCAGGAAGTGAACGGCAATGGCTTGCCGTCTTATCCTCATCCCTGGCTGATGCCGGATTTCTGGCAGTTCCCGACCGTTTCTATGGGTCTTGGGCCGATTATGGCTATTTACCAAGCGCGTTTTATGCGCTATTTACAGGATCGGGGCTTTGCCGATACGTCAGAACGCAAGGTTTGGAGTTTTCTCGGTGACGGCGAAACTGATGAGCCCGAATCCTTGGGCGCCATCGGCATGGCCGGACGGGAAAAGCTCGACAATCTTATTTTTGTGATCAACTGCAATCTGCAACGTCTCGACGGGCCGGTGCGCGGCAACGGCAAGATTATTCAGGAACTGGAAAGCGAGTTCCGCGGCGCCGGTTGGAATGTGATCAAGCTGGTTTGGGGGCAGCGCTGGGATGCGTTGCTGGCTCGCGATAAAGACGGGCTGTTGGCGGCTCGTATGATGTCCTGTGTCGACGGCGATTACCAAACGTTTAAAGCTAAAGACGGCGCCTATGTGCGCGAACATTTCTTTAATACCCCTGAATTGAAAGCGATGGTTTCCGATTGGTCGGATCGCGACATCTATGAACTTAATCGCGGCGGACATGATTCGGTTAAGGTTTTTGCCGCTTTCCATGCAGCGGTGCATCATCAGGGGCAACCCACCGTTATTCTGGCTAAAACCATTAAAGGTTACGGCATGGGCGAATCTGGAGAAGCCCAGAATATCTCTCATCAGCAGAAAAAAATGAGTCCCAGTTCATTGAGCAACTTTCGCAGTCGTTATGCGTTGCCGGTGACTGATGAAGAACTGAACAAACTGCCTTATCTCAGCTTTCCCGAAGGTTCGAAAGAACTGGCCTACATGAAGAAGCGCCGTAGCGAACTGGGCGGCCATTTGCCCTCCAGAAGGGCCAAATCCTATGCGTTGGATGTGCCGGTATTGAGCGATTTCAAACCATTGCTGGAAGCCAGCGGCGAAGGTCGGGAAATTTCCACCACCATGGCTTTTGTGCGCCTGCTTAATATTCTGACTAAAGACAGTAATATCGGCAAACGTATCGTGCCGATCGTTCCCGACGAATCGAGAACTTTCGGTATGGAAGGTATGTTCCGCCAACTGGGCATCTGGTCGCAGGTTGGGCAGTTGTATACCCCGCAAGATGCCGATCAGCTGATGTTCTACAAGGAAGACAAGCACGGTCAAGTCATGCAGGAAGGCATCAATGAAGCGGGCGGTTTGTGCGACTGGATTGCGGCGGGTACTTCGTATTCAACCCATAACGTGCCGATGATCCCGTTCTTTATTTACTACTCGATGTTCGGTTTCCAGCGGGTTGGCGATTTAATTTGGGCGGCTGCCGATCAACGCACCCGCGGCTTTTTAATGGGCGGCACGGCGGGCAGAACCACGCTGAATGGCGAAGGTCTGCAACATGAAGACGGGCACAGCCATTTGATGTCGGCCACCGTACCCAACTGCGTGTCCTACGATCCGACTTATGCGTATGAGCTGGCGGTGATCATTCAAGACGGTTTGCGACGCATGTATGTCGAACAGGAAGATGTGTTCTATTACATCACCGTGATGAACGAAAATTATGCCCATCCTGCGATGCCTAAAGGCGCAGAGCTGGACATACTCAAAGGCATGTACAGCTTCAAGAAAGGCGCTAAAAAGAAAGTGCCGCGCGTGCAGCTATTGGGCTCAGGAACGATTTTCCGTGAAGTCGAAGCGGCTGCCGAATTGCTGCGCAACGACTGGGGCGTTGAAGCCGATTTATGGAGCTGCACCAGCTTTACCGAACTGGCCAGAAACGGTCAATTCTGCGAGCGTTGGAATCGTCTGCATCCTACCGAAACGCCCAAGAAGCCGCATGTCACGCATTGTCTTGCCGATGCGCAAGGCCCGGTAATCGCCGCCAGTGATTACACCCGCGCTTTTGCCGAACAGATTCGCGGTCTTATTGCCGCCCCTTATACGGTACTGGGTACCGATGGTTTCGGCCGTTCCGATACCCGCGAAAATCTGCGCCGGTTTTTTGAGGTAGACCGCTACCATGTCACGATTGCAGCGCTAAAGAGCTTGGCAGACTTGGGGCAATTCGATGCCGCCAAAGTGGATGTGGCTATTGCCAAATACGGTATAAACCCTGATGTAACAGCTCCCTGGCTAATTTAACGGAAGGAATTGAAGAATGGCTGCTCTAATTGAAATTAAGGTTCCTGACGTCGGTAATGTCGCGGATATTGATGTGGTCGATGTCCTGGTTAAACCGGGCGATCAGATAAAACTGGAACAAACACTGGCTGTGCTTGAAACCGATAAAGCCAGCATGGATTTACCCTCCAGCGCGGCGGGTACGGTGCAGGAAGTGTTTATCAAGCCCGGCGATAAAGTCTCTGAAGGGACGTTGATTGCGACGGTATTGGCAAGTGCCGAAGAGAACAGTGTTGCAAAACCGGAACAGCCGGTACAGGAAGCAGTTGCACCTGCTCCTGCACTGGTGGCTCCCGCCAGTGAGCCGGCCGTTGTTAAGCCTGAACCATTGCCGGAAACCTTGACTGGCAGCAGTGTTTCCAGCGCAGCAGCCCACGCCACACCGGCTGTCCGGCTTTTTGCCCGCGAGCTGGGCGTTGATATACACAAAATAACAACCGGCGGCGGTCGCAAGGGACGCATCTTAAAAGACGATGTGAAAAACTTCGTCAAGAAGGTGATGGCTGAAGGCACAGCCCAAAGCGGTACCGGAATCCCGTCCATGCCGAGCGTCGATTTCTCCCAGTTCGGCGATATAGAAGAGCAGAAGCTCAGCAAAATCAAGCGACTGACCGGACAAAACCTGAGCCGCGTGTGGCTGAACCTGCCGATGGTCACTTACCATGACGAAGCGGACATCACCGAAATGGAAGCGTTTCGCGTTGCATTGAATGCCGAAAAATCCAAGGATGACGTCAAAATAACCGGCTTGGTGTTTATCATCAAGGCGCTGGTCTCTGCGATGGAACAGTTCCCGCAATTCAACGCGTCGCTGTCTGCCGATGGCGAAAAACTGATATTGAAGAAGTATTTTAATATCGGTATCGCAGTCGATACGCCCAACGGTTTAGTGGTACCGGTGCTGCGCGATGTAAACCGTAAGGGCATCAACGAATTAACTGCCGAACTGGCTGAAAAGAGTAACAAAGCCCGTCTGGGCAAATTGATGCCTGCCGATATGCAGGGCGGTTGCATCACTATTTCCAGTCTCGGCGGTATCGGCGGCACGGCATTCACGCCTATCGTCAACGCTCCCGAAGTGGCCATACTCGGCGTTACCCGAGCTAAAATGCAACCGGTCTGGAACGGCAAGGAGTTTATGCCGCGCCTGATGTTACCGCTCGATCTGACCTATGATCATCGGGTGATTGACGGTGTAGAAGGTGCGCGTTTCATGGCTGCCATCAAACAGTATTTGGGCGATATTCGCAGGTTGTTACTTTAAAAAAATACAACTGCATGGATGCAGGAGGTAGAGCACCAACAGTAGGCGCTTTAGGCGACGCAGGAGCAGTTGCCGAGAACGCTGATGACGCTGATAATTATGATTTGATAAGATTTTTCTTGATCACTCTGTATTCATCATATCCATCTGTGTCATTTGCGTTCCGTTATATTTGATCGTACAGAGTAGTTACTTAACTTTACTTTAATCAGGAAGAATAATATGGACGCTAATCCAGCGATTAACGAGTCTACGATACATGCCGAAGTGCTGGTATTAGGCGGCGGCCCCGGCGGTTATACGGCGGCATTCCGCGCTGCCGATTTAGGCAAGCAAGTGGTATTGGTCGAACGCTATCCGGCTCTTGGCGGGGTGTGTCTTAATGTCGGCTGTATTCCGTCCAAGGCTTTGCTGCATGTTGCACAGATTATTCACGAAGTCGATGAATTCGAACAACACGGTCTCAATTACGGCAAACCCACTCTTGATATAGATAAAATTCGAGCTTGGAAAGAAAGCGTCAGCAATTCACTGGTTGATGGGCTTGCCCGTTTAGTAAAGCAACGCAAAATAACCTTGATCCAAGGTACGGGACAATTTACTTCGGAGCGCATGGTCGAGGTGAAAACCGAAACAGGCATACAGAACGTCAGCTTTGATCAGGCGATTATTGCTGCCGGATCGCACCCTACCAAAATCCCGGTTTTTCCGAATGATGACCCGCGTTTATGGGATTCGACCGACGCGCTGCAATTAAAAGAAATCCCCAAGAAACTGTTGATCGTCGGCGGCGGTATCATCGGCCTGGAAATGGCCACGGTTTATCACGCGTTTGGCTCGGAAATCAGCGTGGTCGAGCTGATGGACCAGATCATTCCGGGTTGCGATAACGACTTGGTTACCCCTTTGTACCGGCGTATTAAAAAGCAGTATAAAAATATCTGGCTGGAAACGCGAGTTACCTCAATTGAAAAGCATGAAGACGGCCTGAAAGTTTCCTTCGAAGGTAAAAGTGCGCCGGAGTCGGCCCTATTCGATGCGGTTTTGGTCGCCGTAGGACGCAAACCTAACGGTAAGTTGATCGGTGCCGAGCTGGCAGGCGTTAATGTCGATGAGCTTGGTTTTATTGCTGCGGATAAGCAGCAGCGCACCAATGTTCCGCATATCTTTGCCATTGGCGATATAGCCGGAAACCCGATGTTGGCGCACAAGGCTTCTCACGAAGGCAAAGTTGCCGCCGAAGTTGCGTCCGGCTTGAAAGCGGGCTTTGATGCCTTAACCATTCCAGCTGTTGCCTATACCGATCCTGAAGTAACCTGGATGGGTTTGACTGAAAATCAGGCCAAGCAACAGGGCATAGACTATGACAAAGCGGTTTTCCCTTGGGCGGCCAGCGGACGCTCATTAAGTCTGGGGCGCAAGGAAGGTTTGACCAAGATTCTCTGTGAAAAGGAAACCGGCAGGATACTCGGCGCAGGCATGGTCGGACCCAATGCGGGCGAGTTAATTTCCGAAGCGGTATTGGCTTTGGAAATGGGCGCCGATGCCGAGGATATCGGTCTGACTGTCCACCCACATCCAATGTTATCGGAGACTTTCGCTTTCGCCGCGGAAATGATCACCGGTTCGATTACCGATCTTTATATTAAAAAATAAGGTTTAAAAGGATTAATTGCACGTCTTGTCTACATGGAAGCAGGCAAGGCGTGCAGACTCTTTAATATTGAATGTTGTCTTTAACAAACAATCAGATTTAAAGGTCGATATAAGGCGGGATTTTCAGCGGCCTTGAGAAGTAAATAAATCCTTATCGGCTTTAGAACCCGTGTAAAATATTCTCCGAGCCTGCATCTTGCTGTTTAATTCTAAAAAAATATTGTCTTTCTTTGCTACCGAAGTTAAAAGTGCGATATTTTTTGGGTAAAAACGCCTTGCTTACATGACTGATTATAAAGGGGCATGAGCAGAAGTTTACATTATGAGCCGTACAAATTTTTAATCCCCAATCAAACATTATTTTTCTTAGTCCAGCGGAATACCGAGCACCTAAATGAAAACCAAGATAGTTACTGTCATTGCACTCGCTCTAATCGTCTTTATTAACTTCAGTATTTGGAGTTATGTTAACAATCCTTTGCAATTGCAACCTTGGACCAAAACCACTATGGGCGTCACCTTCGACCCCATGAGAAAGCAGGATACACAAAAAAGCAATACCTTTCCCAGCGAAGCCGATATTGATCATGACTTGAGCTTGCTTGAGAATAAAGTTCACGCCGTTCGTACCTACAGTGTGCTTAAAGGGCTGGACAAGATTCCTGAGCTGGCCGCCAAGCATAATTTGAATACCACGGTGGGCGCCTGGATTGATAGCAATCTTGAAAAGAACCGACAAGAAATAGAAACCTTAATTAACGTCAGTCGGCAGAATAATCCTAATATCGTTCGTGTTATGGTGGGCAACGAGGTTTTACTTCGTGGCGATATGACCGCGGAACAGCTGATCGAATATATTCGCGAAGTAAAGCGAAACACATGGCGGCCGGTGAGTACCTCCGAAACATGGGATATATGGATTAAACACCCTGAACTTGTTGCGGAAGTCGATTTTATAGCGGTGCATATTCTGCCTTATTGGGAAGGCATTGCCGCCGAAGATGCGGTTGATTATGTTTTTGACCGTTACCATGACGTGCAAAAAGCATATCCGAATAAACCTATCGTCATTACCGAGGTCGGCTGGCCTTCAGACGGACAACCTTTCAAGCATGCGACTGCATCGGTATCCAATCAGGCAAAGTTTCTGCGCGAATTCCTTAACCGGGCCGATGCCGAAAAAGTCACTTATTACATTGTAGAGGCGTTTGATCAGCCCTGGAAAATGTCTTTGGAAGGCTCTGCGGGTGCTTATTGGGGTATTTTTAATGCGGACCGGCAGCCTAAATATCCTATGGACAGCGATGTTATTGCTATGCCTAACTGGGAACATTGGGCAACCGGCGCGGCTGTTTTCAGCGTCGTGTTGATGGGGCTGTTTTTATTTACCCGCAGCAGTATGAAACTGCCAGGTTTGTTGTTTTTCGGCCTGATTGCCAATCTTGCTGCATCGACGATATTCTGGTCGGTGTCGATTGGCGCCCAGCAATATCAAACCAATCTTTCCATGGTCTTTTGGGGCATCCTGATATTGATGCAGGTCATGGCGGCAGTCATCCTATTGATAGAAACCCTGGAAATAGCGGAAGTCATCTGGCACCGAAAAACGGCCAGAACTTTTCAGCCGCTTAAGCCATCTCCTGAGTTTAAATATCCCAAGGTCTCTTTGCATTTGCCGATCCATAACGAACCGCCCGATATGGTGCGCATGACGCTGGAGGCTTTGGACAGGGTGGATTATCCCAATCTGGAAGTGCTGGTGATGGACAACAACACCAAGGATCCGGCGGTTTGGGAACCGGTGAAAGTTGATTGCGAACGGTTGGGGCCGAAGTTCAGGTTCTTCCATTTGGAAAACTGGCCGGGCTTTAAGGCCGGTGCGATCAATCATGCCCTTGAGCAAACGGCTCCCGATGCGGAGATTATCGCCGTTATCGACAGCGATTATATCCTGTCGCCTGACTGGCTCAACGCCATGGTGCCTTATTTCGACAATGAAAATGTCGGTTTCATCCAATCGCCCCAGGATTATCGCGACCGCGACCAGAGCGCTTTTAAGTCTTTTTGTTACTGGGAATATGCCGGATTTTTCAATATCGGCATGGTGCAAAGAAACGAATACAACGCCATTATTCAGCATGGCACCATGACCATGATCAGAAAGTCTGCGTTGCTGGAAGTAGGCAAATGGTCGGAATGGTGTATTTGCGAGGACAGCGAGTTGGGTCTGCGTTTGTATGAGGCGGGCTATGATTCGGTTTACGTCAAGGATTCATTTGGCAAAGGCGTTATGCCCGATACCATGTCCGGCTACATGACCCAACGCTATCGCTGGGTTTATGGCGCTATGCAAATCATTAAGGCGCATTGGCGCAGCTTTTTACCCTCTAAAAATCCTGTACTGACACCGGCCCAGAAGTATTATTTTATTGCCGGATGGCTGCCGTGGTTTTCGGATGCGCTGGCGCTGTTATTTACCATTACCAGTTTGATCCTGACTGCCGTGATTCTCTACGATCCGATACACAGCGAACTTCCGGCCAATGCCTTTTTGTTGCCGACCGTTGGGATATTCAGTTTTAAGATCATCCGGGGCTTGTGGCTATATCAGGCCCGTGTACCGTGTTCCATTTGGCAATCATTGGGCGCGTCACTGTCAGGATTGGCTTTAACTCATACGGTTGCCAAGGGTACCGTGCAGGGTTTGTTTACGTCGGGCAAGCCGTTTATGCGCACTCCGAAGTTTGAACAACACAGCGCTTTATTCGTCGGCTTGGTCACCATACGGCAGGAATTGCTATTGTTGATATTGTTGAGTACGGCTATTGGCATGATGGCTTCCTTGGAGCATTTTGACAATTTTAGCGGCAAATTATGGATAGCGATTCTTTCGGTACAAGCAGTCCCTTATGTGGCGGCTTTGTTGACATTGTTGATCAGTATTGCGCCGGACTATAAGTCCTACAATCCCGAGTTGGTTGTTGAAGAAACAGCGGCTAACTCTAAGTCAAAGAAGAAAAAGTAGGTAGGAGCAAGCCTGTTCTCGCGCTAGCGAGAACAGGCGTTTCCGGCACAACACTCGCCCTCTGGCTTGTCGGAAATGCCCGCCTTGGCGCGTTTTGAACGCGGTCTATGCTAGGCATCCCATTGTCAGCTTCAATACTTATTTATCCCTGTTGGATATATTCATTACTTAGCGTTTCTTCGTGGACAATTGGTTTTTGATTCCGAGCGCCGATAAAAACATCCTACGTTAAACAACTTTCATCATTATGCAGGGGGTTGTTGACCCGTGTGCTGATCGGAATAACCTGCATGTTGCGGTAGGCGTCGGCGGCTAAAAAATCAGCGATCGCGACAATTGCGGTTTTCTTGTCCAGCCAGCGATTGTAATCATCGGGTGCAATAATTATCGGCATTCTGTTATGAATTGGCGCTATTTTGTCGTTGGCGACGGTAGTAATGATAGTGCATGAATAAACCGTTTCCTGATCCTGTTCCCAGTGTTCCCATAAACCTCCAAAAGCGAACAAAGCATTATCCGGTTTGTGTATATGGTAGGGCTGTTTGCCTGCGCCGATGGATTGCCATTCGAAGAAACCGGTAGCGGGAATCAGGCAGCGTCGATGTTGGTAAGCTTTTTTAAACGACGGTTTTTCAGTCAGCGTTTCCGCCCTGGCATTGATCAAGTGACTGGAAATTGTACGGTCCTTCGACCACGATGGAATTAATCCCCAGTGCAGATTAACGGCCCTGTTACTGCCGTCTTCCAGTTGTACTATGGCGAGAATTTTTTGTCCTGGCGGAATGTTGTAGTCAGGATTGTGTACAGGTAAACTCAGCAATCTGAAATGATCCATAATCTGTTGCCCGGTTGCGATCAAGTTATAACGTCCACACATACATGCACCCCGAACTCATAAAACTGGAAAAAATCTTCAATCCGTCGATTCTAACAAAGATTGATGATCCATTGCTTGTGCAATACCAAATCGAACTGTGGATGAAACGGGACGATTTGCTGCATCCGGTGATTTCCGGCAATAAGTGGCGGAAGCTTAAATATATATTCGATCATGTGCTGTCGTTAGGCACGGATACCGTCATCAGTATGGGGGGCGCTTATTCCAATCATTTGCATGCTTTGGCTTACGCAGGTAAGGTGTTAGGATTGAAAACCATCGGACTTGTTCGTGGCGAGCAACCGGAAACATTGACTCCGACTTTGCAAGACATGAAAAAGTGGGGGATGGAGCTGAAATTTGTGTCCCGAGCCGAATACCGCCAGCTTAGGCATTATAAATGTTGGCATGCGCCGCATCAGCTCCCGGCTGATTTGCGGCATACACACCATCCCTGGCGATATTTGCCCGGCTTAAAGCCTCGGCAATACTGGCTGCCTGAAGGCGGCGCGCAGACATTGGCGTTGAAAGGCGTAGCTGAACTGGTTGCCGAAATAGGAATTCCATACGATACGCTTTGCGTACCCTGTGGAACCGGGACGACTTTGGCGGGTATCATTGAAGCAGTTCCAGAGCATGTGTCAGTGCTGGGATTTGCGGCATTAAAAAATGCAGGTTTCTTAACGGCGGAGGTTGCAGCCATGTTGTCACAATCCCGTAATAACTGGCAGATAAACTTGGATTACCATTTTGGCGGTTTCGCCAAAACCAATACCGAATTAAACGCATTTATTGAAGACTTTGAATTAAAAACCACAATTCCTCTTGAACCGGTCTATACCGGCAAAATGATGTACGCCATCTACGATTTAATCAAAAAACACTACTTCAGGCCCGGTGAGCGTATTATCGCAGTACATACCGGAGGTTTGCAGGGAAAAAGAGGTTTTAGTTGATGAGCCCACACAAGCATAATACCCACTGATTTTGAATCTGAGCACAACATGGACATAAACGAAACAGAAGAGATCATCGATCTTCAAAAACCGGAACTTTATATTAATCGTGAACAGAGCCTGCTGGAGTTCAACAAGCGAGTTCTGGCGCAGGCGAAAGATGAGAAAGTGCCGCTGCTTGAGCGGCTTAATTATTTGTGTATTTCCTGTTCCAATCTTGACGAGTTTTTCGAGGTTCGCGTGGCCAGTGTTATCCAGATGGCGTCCATTGACCCCAAAGCCGTCGGCCCGGATGGATTAACGCCTAATGAGCAGCTGGAGCTGATTGCCGTCCATGCTCATCAACTGGTGGATGAGCAATATAAAGTCCTTAACGAGGTTCTGATTCCAAAACTGGCTGAGGAAAATATTCGTTTTATTCGCCGTAAGGAATGGAGCGAAGCGCAGCTCAAATGGCTGGAAGCTTATTTTAACGATGAGTTGCTGCCGATTTTAACGCCGGTTGGACTGGATTCTGCGCACCCTTTTCCGCGCATACTCAATAAGAGTTTAAATTTCATTATTTCATTGACCGGAAAAGATGCTTTCGGCAGAAATAGCGGTCGGGCCATTTTACAAGCGCCCCGAGCGTTGCCTCGCATCATTCAATTGCCTGCCGAGGAAACGGGCAGCGGAACGGCGGATTTTGTATTTTTATCATCAATTATTCATGCTTTTGTCGATCAGTTATTCAATGGCATGAGTGTTAAAGGCTGCTATCAATTCAGGGTCACCCGGAACAGTGATTTTTTTGTCGATGACGATGCCATTGACGATTTATTGCTCGCGGTGGAAGGTGAGCTGGCTATGCGGAATTACGGCGATGAAGTTCGTCTGGAAATTGACGCCAAATGCCCGGATGAAACAGTCACGTTTTTACTGGATCGTTTTGAAATGAGCCGTGATCGTTTGTTTTTGGTTGACGGGCCGGTCAATCTCAACAGAATTCAGGAAATTAATGATCTGGTCGGTCGGCCTGACCTTAAATTTCCGCCGTTTAAACCCGCTGTGCCGCAACAACTGGAACGCAGCAAAGACATTTTTGCCGCAATTAGAAAGCACGATATTTTGCTGCATCACCCGTTCGAGTCTTTTTCGCCAGTCGTTGAATTTATTCGCCAGGCGGCGGTTTCCCCTGATGTGCTGGCCATTAAGCAAACGCTCTATCGAACCGGTGCCGATTCGCCTATCGTCAGCGCCTTAATCAAGGCGGCAAAAACCGGCAAGGTGGTGACGGTGGTTATCGAATTAAGGGCGCGATTCGATGAAAAAGCCAATATCGATTTAGCCTCCAAATTGCAAGAAGCCGCCGTGCATGTGGTTTACGGCGTGGTGGGCTATAAAACGCATGCCAAAATGTGCCTGGTATTAAGAAGGGAAGGTAAGCAATTACGTAACTATGTACATTTGGGTACCGGGAACTATCATCCCAAAACAGCGCAGATTTACACGGATTATGGCTTGTTTTCCTGCGATAAAGAATTAGGCGAGGATGTCCGGCGCGTATTTGCCCAGCTGACCAGTTTGGGGAAAGTGACCAAGTTGAATAAATTATTGCAATCGCCGTTCACTTTGCATAGCGGGTTGATGGATAAGATTGAGCGGGAAATACTTCATGCCAAAAATGGAAAACCGGCAAAAATAATTATTCAAGTGAATGCGGTTGTTGAAGAGCAGTCTATTCGGGCTCTCTACCGTGCGTCACAGGCCGGGGTCGAGGTTAAATTAATTGTCCGGGGCGTATGTTGCTTAAAACCCGGCGTTTTGGGCGTGTCTGAAAATATAGAAGTGCGATCCATTATCGGGCGATTCCTGGAGCATGCGCGGGTTTATGCGTTTGAAAATGGCGGCGATAGAGAGGTTTACGCGTCCAGCGCAGATTTGATGAATCGCAATATGTTCCGGCGTGTCGAAATATGTTTTCCTGTTGAAAACAAGAAGTTGCAAAGTAGGATTTTGCAGGATCTGAATTTGTATTTAAAAGATAACACTCAGGCTTGGCTCTTGCAGTCGGATGGCAGTTATCAACGCTTGCAAAAAATCGATGCTGAAGAACCGATTCAAGCCCAGACTGTGCTTATGCATGAATTGCAATGACTAGGGTGCGCGAAATTGCCCAGCTAGGGGCCAAGGTACTCAGACAAAAAGCGGAGGCCGTTGCTGATGTACATGATGTTGAGATTCGGCAGATAATCGAAGCCATGCAAAGCACCCTGGCAACGACTTCGGGCGTAGGTATTGCTGCGCCCCAGATCAGCGAATCAAAGCAGATTATCATTATTGCGTCGCGGCCTACGCCCCGTTACCCGTCGGCGCCGCTGATGGAGCCGACGGTGATGATTAATCCTTGTTTTGAGGTCTTGTCGGAAGCTCAAGAAAAGGGCTGGGAAGGTTGCTTGAGTGTGCCAGGGATACGCGCTTTAGTGCCGAGGTATCAGGAAATAATGATTCACTATACAGATCAGCAGGGCGGCTTGGTGGAGTCTAGGCTAAGCGGATTTGTGGCGAGAATCTTCCAGCATGAAGTTGATCACCTGGAAGGTAAGACGTATCTGGACAGGGTTGAGAATAATGCGGATATTTTCTCGGAAAGTGAGTATGTTAAATTGGTTGACGGCATGTCTGTGTGACGCATGTTCCTGCGTCACCTAAAGTACCTGCTTTTGGAGTTATACCTCCTGCATTCATGTAGGCAACGATGATCTATAAAAAACAAATGTACTATCACCCTTATACACTTCTGTTGTTAAAAACGCGCTTATGGTATTATTGGCGGTTTTAACTACCTGGATTATTATAAATGGCAAAAGAAGATCAAATTGAAATGGAAGGGAAGGTGATTGACACGCTTCCTAACACTATGTTTCGCGTCGAATTGGAAAATGGTCATATTGTGACTGCACATATCTCGGGAAAAATGCGTAAGCATTACATCCGTATTCTTACCGGAGACAGTGTTAAAGTTGAAATGACTCCTTACGATTTAACCAAAGGTCGTATCACATTCCGTATGCGTTAATCCTGTATCAACAGGATTAACGCAAGTTCCTTGAATAGCTAGTGCGGCTCGGCCGCCGTATTAACAACCAGTCATTTGCACTCCGCCGAATTAAAAATTGGCTTCAGGAACAATCAACTCAGCGCTGTCTATAGCGAAGTTCAGCTCATTATCCTTCACGTAAATTCGCACATGTCCACCGTGCGCCAATTCGCCAAACAGTAAGTCATTAGCCAGAGGTTTTTTGATTTTCTCTTGAATGAGTCGCGCCATCGGTCTGGCTCCCATTTTGGGGTCGCAGCCGTTTTCAGCTAACCACAACCGGGCATCGGGATCCAATGCCAGCGTTACGTGTTTGTCTGCCAGCAAGGCTTCCAATTCAAAGATGAATTTATCAACCACATGTCCGACAATTGAAATATCCAATGGTTTAAATTGAATGATGGCGTCCAGACGGTTGCGAAACTCGGGCGAGAAGCCTTTTTCAATAACCTTCAAGCTGTCGGTGGCATGATCCTGATGGGTAAAGCCAATCGAGGCGCGGCTGCCTTCTTCCGCTCCTGCATTGGTGGTCATCACCAAAATGATGTTACGGAAGTCTGCCTTGCGGCCGTTATTATCGGTCAATGAGCCGTGGTCCATGACCTGCAATAACAGGTTGAATACATCTGGATGGGCTTTTTCCAATTCGTCCAGCAGCAATACGGCATGAGGATGCTTGGTTACCTGTTCGGTCAGTAAACCGCCCTGATCAAAGCCCACATAGCCTGGAGGCGCGCCTATCAGTCTGGAAACGGTGTGCCGCTCCATATACTCGGACATGTCAAAACGAATCAACTCCACGCCCAGCACCTTGGCCAGTTGTCGCGTCACTTCGGTTTTACCTACGCCTGTAGGTCCCGCAAAAAGAAAGGAACCGATAGTTTTCTGCGTATCTCTAAGTCCTGCCCGAGATAATTTTATGGCTGATGCCAGTGCCGAAATCGCCTCATCTTGTCCAAAGACCAGCATTTTCAGGTTCTTTTCCAAATTACCCAGCTTGTCGATGTCATTGGAAGATACCGATTTTGCAGGCACTCTGGCTATTTTTGAGACTATGTCTTCTATCTCGGCAACGTCAATGAGTTGTTTGCGATCGGCTTCGGCGGTCATGCGTTGTTTTGCACCTGCTTCATCGATAACATCAATCGCTTTATCGGGTAAATGCCGGTCGGTAATATAGCGATCCGATAATTCCGCCGCCACGCGTAATGCCTCGGACGAATATTTAACGTCATGATGTTCTTCAAATCGTGATTTAAGCCCTTTTAGAATCAGGATGGTGTCTTCAACGGAAGGCTCAAGTACATCAATTTTCTGAAATCTCCGTGCCAAAGCATGATCTTTTTCAAAAACACCGCGATACTCCTGATAAGTAGTAGACCCTATGCAGCGTAATTGACCGGAAGCCAGCGCCGGTTTAATCAAATTGGACGCGTCCATCACCCCGCCGGAAGCCGAACCTGCCCCAATAATGGTGTGGATTTCATCAATAAACAGGATCGAGTCTGGTTCCTTGTTGAGTTGAGTTAACAACGCTTTCAACCGCTTTTCAAAGTCACCCCGGTATTTGGTGCCGGCAACCAGTGCGCCCAAATCCAGCGAATAAATCACGCTGTTCATCAGAACGTCCGGCACTTGCTCTTCAACAATGCGTTTCGCCAAACCCTCTGCGATAGCCGTTTTGCCAACACCCGCTTCACCGACCAGTAGGGGATTGTTTTTACGGAGACGGCAAAGCGTCTGAATGGTGCGTTCAACCTCCAGGTCTCTGCCGATTAACGGGTCGATTCGGCCTTTTAGGGCTTCTTCATTGAGATTGGTGGTGTACTTATCCAGTGGACTGCCTGAGGCTTCGGCATCAGGATTGCCTGATTCCGGTGACCGGCTACTTGCCGAATCATTTTCAGGATCAATTTTTGAAATGCCGTGAGCCAGATAATTGACCACATCCAGTCTTGAAATATCCTGTTTATTTAACAGGTAAACCGCATGGGAATCCTGCTCGCTGAATAAGGCTACAAATAAATTGGCACCGGAAACCTCCTTCTTGTCGGATGCCTGTACATGAAAAACAGCGCGTTGAAGCACCCGCTGAAATCCCAAAGTAGGTTGGGTTTCCCGCTGGATACCCACTGGAATTAGCGATGTGGTTTCGTCAATAAATTGCGTCAACTGGCCGCGTAGTACCTTAATGTCACAACCGCATGCTATCAAAATCGGCTGCGCAGACGCATTTTCGAGCAATGCCAGCAGCAAATGCTCAACAGTGATAAATTCATGCCGTTTATCATGCGCATTTTTAAAGGCATTGTTTAACGTAATT
>Ga0160185_104679_pt1 | contig 18907 bp, 18 predicted proteins | sample met14sb_2_FD_108556 | JGI IMG/M metagenome (GOLD analysis project Ga0160185, IMG submission 108556) | Synthetic bacterial communities of pure cultures from sediment of Lake Washington, USA, under high oxygen condition - MT... | ecosystem: Engineered > Modeled > Simulated communities (microbial...... | reverse complement strand
CTTTTTTTATCAATTGTTTGTTAGCAACAATGTTGATTTACCAACCTAGTTGTTTGGCAATATATTTTCACCAGCAAATAAATCAGCAATCTCTTCACGCTTTCTGACTAAGTGGCACTGATCGTTATCCACCATCACTTCTGCGGCGCGTGGTCTAGTGTTGTAGTTACTAGACATGCTCATGCCATAAGCACCTGCAGACATAATTGCCAACAAATCACCTTCTTGTAATGCAAGGGCTCTGTCATGACCCAAAAAGTCGCCACTCTCGCATACTGGCCCTACTATTTCGTAAATTACTGAAGCTTCTGTTCGAGGCTTAACTGCTTTAATGTCGTGGTAAGCATCATAGAGTGCTGGGCGCATTAAATCATTCATCGCAGCATCGACAATCGCGAAGTTCTTTGTTTCTGTTTGTTTTAAATACTCAACTTTAGTGAGTAAAACACCAGCATTGCCGACTAAAGCACGGCCAGGCTCAAATACCAGTTTCACATCGCGATCACCTAGTTTCTCGCGCATTGCTTTTGCATAAGCCGTAAACTCTGGTGGTGTTTCGTCGTTATAGCAAATGCCAATACCTCCACCAAGGTCGATATGTTGGATATGAATATTGTTTTCTGCCAAAGCATCTACCAGTGCTAGAACGCGATCAAAGGCGTCTAAAAACGGGGATAACTCAGTAATTTGGGATCCGATATGACAATCCACACCATGAATCGCGATATTTGACATTCCTGCGGCTTGTAAATAAATGTCCAACGCATCTTCATAAGCTACGCCAAATTTATTATTTTTTAAGCCTGTAGAAATATAAGGGTGGGTTTTAGCATCTACGTTTGGGTTTACCCGTAATGATACAGGTGCAATTTTCCCCATGTAGGCCGCAACATCGTTCAAGCGTACTAACTCACTGGCAGACTCTACGTTAAAGCAAAAAATACCAGCTTCTAAGGCTGCGCGCATTTCTTCCGCGGTTTTACCTACACCAGAGAATACGACCTTTTTAGGGTCCCCACCCGCAGCAATCACTCTGGCCAGTTCACCACCAGATACGATGTCAAAACCAGCGCCAAGTTTTGCAAATAAATTCAAAATCGCAAGGCTAGGGTTAGACTTTACAGCAAAGCATACTAAGTGGTTGGCGTCTTTAAAGCCAGTGCTAAAGCGTTCAAAGGCTTGGCTAAGTGCAGATTTAGAATATACGTAACAAGGTGAGCCAAAATTCTCTGCAACTTGTGTAAGTGCAACATTTTCGGCATGTAACACGTCATTTTTAAGCGTAAAAGTATTCAAAGTAATGTCTTAACAATAATAGGTTGAAAAGCAGCCGATTTATTGACTGGATGAAGTCGGCTGTGGGTATGCTTGTTCAGGAATGTATAGCGGACCTTTGGTGCCGCAGCCTGTTAGAATTAGCTGAGTAATCAAAAGTAACATAATTTTTTTTGTAAATGGCTTCATAAATATTTAGTGTGATTATTTTAGATAAAGTTGATTATCCACAGCATTTAATAATGCGACTTATTCTATCATTTTTTAGCTGTCTTAATGTTAAGCTAATGTTGTAGAACGCTATTTAGTAACCGTTTATTCGGTGAAATTTACCGACTGTCGGTTGCTAATGGACATCGATTGATGTCAGTAGCATGATGCATTTTAAGTAAAAGGGGGATTGGAATGGTGAACTCAAAAGTAATCCGGCTTAGTCGTATGGCAATATCAAAAGGCTTTACTTTGATAGAGTTGATGATAGTTGTAGCAATTATTGGCATTCTTGCAAGTGTGGCTTTACCTGCTTATAACGATTATGTGGAAAAAGCAAAAGCAGCAGAGGGGCCTACTGCATTGGCAGATGCTAGAGTGAAAATGGAACAGTTTTTTCAGGATAATCGAACTTACGATGGCGGGCCATGTCCTGCAAATATCAAAAACTTTACTTTCACCTGCGACTCAGATGCTACTACATATACGTTAACCGCAGATGGTGTTGGTGATATGAGCAACTTTCAATTTACTATTGATCAAGACAATAATAGGTCTTCTGTCTACGATGGTACTAGTGGTGCCGGCTGTTGGTTAACAGGTAAGAATGGCACATGTTAATTTTGTGCAAAAATCGGCAACAAATACGGCGGACTAGTTTTAGTCATGCTGGTTTTAGTTTAGTCGAATTAATGGTGGCTGTGGCTGTGATTGGTATTCTTGCTGTATTTGCGTTACCAAGTTATACAATTTGGATTGAGAATACTAGAATTCGAAATGCGGCAGATTCAATTAACTCTGGCTTACAAAAGGCACGGGTTGAAGCATTAAAACGTAATGCAGATGTTAAGTTCGAGATAGGTGTAGGGTCTGATTGGACAATCGGCTGCGTCAATGTGACTGCTGATTGCCCAGACACGATTGAAGAGAGGCGCGTTAAAGAAGGTTCTTCAGCCAGTATCTCTGTGACAGCAACGCCAGTTGGATCTACTATTTTGGTTTTTACCAGTTTAGGGCGTGTTCGGTCTGCATTAGAAGGGGCGCCAGAGGAGCCATTTACTCAGCTTGATATTGATAACTCATCGATGAGTGGCTCGGAAAGTCGAGATCTGCGAATTTTGATTGATGCTGGTGGTGCTGGCAAAATGTGTGATCCTTATACAGGATTGTCTGACACTGATCCTCGAAAATGTCCTGCCTGAGGTGTTTAAATGATTAAACAAAATCAAATAATGAGAATTGGGCGTCCAATATTAAAAGCCTCAAATCTTAAAGCTAAAGCGCAGCAAGGGATGGCGTTACTTGAGTCTATGATTGCAATTGTCATTTTCTCAATGGGAATTTTGGCTTTAGCTGGCCTGCAAAGTGTGTTGGTTAAAAGTACGTCAGATGCTAAGTATAGAGCTGAGGCTACGTTTATCGCTCAGCAGCGCTTGGGGTTGGTATGGGTGGGCTCTGGTGACCTTGCTGATTCAGCAGAGGTTGATACTGATATATCAGATTTATTACCTAATGGTACCCGCACAGTTTCCATTTCGCCAGAGCGTGTTGTGACAGTGACAGTAAGTTGGCAATTACCGGGTGAAGATGAACATACCTATAGTGCTAATGCTAGAGTTGAAGGTATCTAAGATGAAGCTGAACAAAAAACATCTATCTTATGACCGGTTGTACCAGTCAGGCTTCAGTTTGGTTGAACTCATGGTCGGCTTAGTGATAGGCTTAATTGCCAGCTTAGTAATTATGCAAGTATTTTCAGCGTTTGAGGGTCAAAAGCGGAGCACTTCAGGTACGGCAGATGCGCAAACTAATGGGAGTATTGCATTGCATCACATTCAACGTGACGTACAAATGGCTGGTTATGGCTTGCCTATGCCTAGTGCCGACGCAGATAACACGTCACTTAATTGCAGTCCATTCCCAGTATTTGACCATGATGATAACCCAGCCACCCCTGACCTTGATGTATTTCCTTTGGTGATTGACGATGCAGGTAGCGCTGATGGTGTGAGTGATGTAGTGACAGCACGTTTTAGCAATACCGCAATGGGCGCAATTCCCGTCAAGATTGTCAATGCAACGAATGCTAATGCTGCTACAGGGTTGGCTGCGGAAAATAATATAGGTTGTAAAGACAATGATATTGTTTTGATTAGCCAAGGACCATTGTGCCGAATGACGCGCGTAGCAGATGCTAACGGAAGCCCAGATACATTGCAGAATATTGCTTTAATAGGATCTACTCCAGTGGGGGCGCCAATTGCTATTGGTGCAAAAATAGCTTGTATGGGTGATTGGCGCGATTACAGATATGAGGTTGTAGATAATCAGCTTACTTTGGATGGTGTGCCGATCGTATCTGAAATTGTGAATATGCAGGCGCAGTATGGGGTCTCAGCGGTAGCGAACAGCAATCAAGTGGTGAATTGGGTCAATGCGACTGGCGCTTGGGCTACACCTACGGTAGCTGACCGAAATAGAATCAAAGCGTTACGCATTGTTATAGTGGCTCGTAATGACTTATTAGAAAAAGATGACGTGACTGCTCCATGTACAACGGCAAGAGGAGTAGTAAATAATGGGCCTTGTGCATGGGATGACGCTGATTTTGATGCCGCGCCAACGATTGATTTATCAGCAATAGAAGATTGGCAGAGATATCGCTATAAAACATTTGAAACGATTATTCCATTACGTAACATGCTTTGGTCTAGGGATGTATTATGAAGATTCAAATCCTACAATCTTTCAAGCAACAAGGTGTCGTGTTATTTGTCGCGCTGATTGCATTAGTTGTCATGTCCTTGGCTGCTGTTGCGCTGATTCGCTCCGTTGATACTAATACCATTATTGCAGGCAATATGGCGTTAAAACATAATGCGCTAGTATCATCTGATCGAGGTGTAGAAACTGCCTTAAATTGGTTGGAAGCTCAGGCGGTAGCTAACCCAGAGAGTCTTTATTCTGATAACCTGGCTCAAGGTTATTATGCAACCTTTTTGCCAGAGGAAGGCTCTCCTGATTTAGACTCCTCGATCGTACTTAAAGCGGATGCAACATGGGCTGCTGCCGCTGTTGCCACTGGTGATGGCGTTGTTGGCGGTACAGAAACCAGTAGTGGCAACAACATAAGATTTATTATTCAGCGTATGTGTCGAGACACGGTCGCTCCTGCTAGCAATATATGTTTGTTAGGAGATCCTGAAATAGGCAATGGTAGTAAAAAAGTGGTACCAGGCGACCTGGGTGGCGCTGAAATTAATACCCAACAAAGTCCAGTTTACAGAATCACAACACGTGTCGCTGGGCTTAAAAATACCGTTAGTTATGCCCAGACATATGTCTATTAGGAGTTAGCGATGCAACGATATCATCAAGAGTATAGGTATGTTTGGAGTCGTTTGGTGGCGGCAATCGCTTTATCTTTTGCTATTCTGATGCCGCAAACTACTATTTCTGCACCAGTGATATCACCTTTGGATCTAGCCACAGTGCCATTGGCTAATAGTCCAACTATCACCATACAACCTAACCTATTATTTATTCTAGATGACTCAGGCAGTATGAGCTGGGATTACATGCCGGACTGGGCAAATAGTGGCACTGATTCACTATTTAGAAACGCTAGTTATAATACTGTGGCTTACAACCCTAGCATTCGCTATTTGCCACCAGTTTTTTTTGACGCATCAGGTTTAAATACAAGTCAGTATCCTAGCCAAGTAGGGCAAAACACAGATACAGGCGCAAGCACTGCAAGCAAACCAAATTGGCGTCAAGTGAAATATAACGCTTATAGCGGCTCTGGCTACCCTACAGGGACTAAAAATTTAGAAACAGACTCCGCTTACTACCATATTATTCCTGGTGAATATTGCACAAAACCTGATTTGCGAGTTTGTGTAGCGCAATCATCAGCTTCAACTACTTATCCTTATCCTGCGCCAGTCAGGTGGTGTAACAATACAACTAATGCTAGCGCGGCCACGCCCGCAGCTAACAGCTGCCAAGCTACAAGAATTCAAACAGGCACGACCTTTAATGAACTACGTGCTCCAACCCAGCGCACTGCTACCATTCGGATTGATAATTCAAATAGTTGTACTTCTGTGAATGGTGTTTTAATTTCAAGTAAACAAATTATGGCGAGTGCAATTACTTGTTCAAGTACAGAAAGTACCACAGCCGATAGAATCGTAACTGAAATCAATGCTTGTACTTATGCTAAAACTGGCAACTGTACTACGTTAGGTTACAGTGCATCTAGATCCTCTGCGACTATCACAATATTTGCACCGACAACTATTACAGCTACGCCCGATGCACCAACTTCAAATGGGTCGTTGACGACAACTAGAACTGCATTTTCTAAAAACAATGTACCTGGAGAAAGGGTGTTTGTGCCAATAGCAAGCTCAGAAAATGGCTATGTGTTACCTGGTTCTACTGTTAAAGCAGTTACTCGCACTGATTGTGCTGGTGCAACTTGTACTTATGTAGAAGAAATGACGAATTATGCAAATTGGCATACCTATTATGGTACGCGTGGGCAGTCGATGAAAACTTCTGCGAGTATTGCATTTAAAGATGTGACAGAGGATTACCGTGTAGGCTTTATGACCACATCGACCCGATCTGCCCAAATGCTTAATTTTGATACATTTAATACCATACAAAAAGCAGCTTGGTACAGTAAATTTTTTGCTGCACCAGCAGATAGAAACACGCCACTTAGAGGTTCACTCTCAAAAGCTGGACGTATTTATGCGAACGAGGCCTTAGCTAAACGAGGAGTTTTTACAGACCCTGTTCAATATGAGTGTCAACAGAATTTCGCTTTATTAACCACAGATGGTTACTGGAATACTGGCGATGAAACGTCAACCTATGCAGGTGGGCCCCTAGGCGTAGATAGTGCTAACGTGGGTAATAATGATAGTGCTGCTGATAACACACCAAGACCAATGCGTGAAGGCGCTACAGCCCGGTCTGATACATTAGCGGATGTTGCTAAATATTACTTTGATACGGATATACGTAGGAATGATTTAGGTAATTGTGACGGTGCTAAAGGTCCTGACGTTTGCCAGTCTCCTGCACCATCCACAGCTAACCAAAAGCAAAATATGGTGACGCTGACTTTAGGCATGGGGGTTGACGGTGTGTTGTCGTATACCTCTGATTACAAAATTGCGACATCAGGTGATTTCACTGACATAAAAAAATGGCGTAAAAAACTGGCCTGATCCTATAGCAAACACTGGGCCAGAGCGCATTGATGACCTTTGGCACGCAGCTGTGAATGGTGGTGGAACCTATTTTAGTGCAAAAAACTCTACAGATTTGGTAAGTCAGCTTAAAGAAGCCTTAGCTTCTATTGAGGTGAAGCTTGGCGCCGGATCTGCAGCGGCAACTAGTACGCTAAACCCTGTCGCTGGAGATAATAACGCATACGTAGCTAGCTATACTTCAGGATATTGGATTGGTAATTTAGAAAAAAGAAGTATAGATATTGTGACTGGTGCGGTGAGCCAGTCAGCTAGTGCTTGCGTAGAAGATGTAGTGCCTTCCTCCTCGTGTGTTAGCCCATCCAGTGTTGTGCCTGATGGTAGCGGAGCATACAACTGTGTGACACCAAACATAACTGACGTAGCCGCTTGTAGTGGTACTTTGGTGGGTACTGACTGTAGTGTACCGCTATCAGTTGCTTGTGTTGGCACTTTGAAGAGTAAAGTAGCGAACTTAACCGATACCCGCAAAATATACATGAATAGTGGCGGTGCTTTGACGGACTTTACTTTAGGTGCAATTACCTCCGCAGGTTTAGCCAGCACCCTGCAACCTGCTTTTTTGGCGGCTAACTTAACACAATGGCCAACCTTAACCCCTGAACAGCAGGCAAATGTGACATCTGCTCGTTTAGTGGCTTATTTGCGTGGTCAAACTGGTTATGATGAAAATGCTACCCTACCTGAAAATAAGCTATTCCGTAAACGTCAGGCGGTGTTAGGCGATGCTGTAGATTCTAAACCAGCGTTTTTAGGTAAACCAACTTTTAAATATGCTGATACAGGCTACTCTGCATTTAAAGAAGCAAAAGCAACCAGAGCTAAAATGGTATTTATGGGTGCCAATGATGGCATGTTGCATGCGTTTGATGCAAATACATTACAAGAGTTATGGGCATATGTGCCGAGTATGGTGATTCCGAATATGTGGAAGCTGGCAGATAGCGCATATGGTAATAAGCATAGTTATTATGTGAATGGTGACCCTATTATTTCCGATGTCTATGATGGTGCAGCTTGGAGAACAATATTAGTCGCTGGCTTAAACGGTGGTGGCCGCGGGTATTACGCACTAGACATTACAGATCCGGTTAACCCTACCCTGTTATGGGAATTTGATGCGAATGATCAGCCAAATCTAGGTTATACCTTTGGCACGCCTATCATTACTAAAAAGTCTGATGGGACATGGGTGGTCTTAGTTACCTCTGGCTATAACAATATTCCGGATAACAGTGCTTTTTACTTGTTGACTGATACTAAGTTCAAACCTAATAATCCTGCACTTTATAATGGGGGAGATGGTAAGGGGTATTTGTATATATTGAATGCACTTACCGGTGTTGAAATTTCTGCGATATCAACGGGTATCGGAAGTACATCATTACCAAGTGGTTTGGCCGAAATCAGTGCTTATGCTGATGACCCAGAGAAAAATAATACCGCTACTTATGTGTATGGTGGTGATTTGTTAGGTAATCTCTGGCGGTTTAATCTTGCTGATAATAGTAAGCTATTATTTGCAACGCTCCAAGCATCAGGTGCACAGGCAATTACCACTAGCCCAGAGCTAGGAACTATTAAAAATAAACGAGTGGTGTTCGTAGGAACTGGTAAGTACCTTGAGGTGAGTGACCTGACAGATATTAGCAAGCAAACGCTTTACGCAATTAAGGATGATAATGCGACTTCTACAGTCACCGACCCTCGATCTGTTCTTGTGCAGCAAACCATCGTGCCTGAGGGTTTTGATACGCGGAAGAGTGGAACGAGTAACGCTGTAGACTTTGGTTCTGGTTTAGGTTGGTATATAGACTTCCCTGATAAAGGTGAGCGTCAGAACGTGGCATCGCAACTAGTACTAGGTACTTTGCTTGTACCAACCACAGTACCTACCTCTTCTGCTTGCCAACCAGCAGGCTATGGTTGGTTAACTTTCTTAGATTATGAAACAGGTACGGCGGTTAATAACTTAGGCTCTAATGTTGTTTCGTTAAGAACTAATGCGCCTACGGTTGGTTTTAATGTGGTTTATATTGATGGTAAACCAAAAGTTTCAATCGTAACAGCAGATAACCCGACACCTCAGATATTAGAGGTTCCATTTACTGGCTCTGGTACTGGTTTCCAAAAACATAGATCTATTTGGCGAGAGTTAAATTTCTAGTAGAGGGTATCTTCTATAAATTAAGTATAGCGCTGTAAATAATGTGGTTAACTTTTACGCTGTTTCCCTAGTGAAGCAATACCTTTTAAGGTAGATGGTATAGAGTAATCCGTACTAGAGGAGTCTCGGTATTTTATTTTTAATGAGTGGTATATTACAAGTTTTAACATCTACACTAGTCATAAATGCGTTTACTCAGGGCGAGTAGTGTAGATAGCAGTGGCCGTTTGCTCTAACACCTCGCCGCTTTTTTCTGTTTTACGTATCTTTACCGGAATGTTTTGATAATCAAGAGCAAGCCATATCTCGGTTTTTTCTTGATTATCCCCACTCTTTAATAAGTGCAAAGTTTTAAGCTCACCCAGCTTAGTATTAATCGTTTCCTCACCTTCAAAGCTATAGGTGTAAGTGCGTAAATATTTACCATTTGTCATGGTTATTTGCATAGAGTTTAATGGTGGGGTAAACATAAACTGGTACATAAAGCTTAAAAAATCCTGTGTTCCTTCAGGTAACGGTTCTGACTTTTTGCCCTTTTTACTTGTCATTTCAATGACACCATCAGACCACAACAAATTTGCGTATTGGTTCTTTTCACTATTCCCACCGTATTGGTATGCATAATAGTTTGGTTTTAAACCTTCTTCATTCACGGTTCCTTCACTGTATTGTTCTAATTTACTTAGAAAAAGTGAAGCGACCCCTTTTGCCTCGGTAATGCTGGTTAACTGATAGGAATTTCTACGCAGGCTCATATTGAAAGTAATCTGTGTGACACCAAGTACACCTGAGTCACCACCACGCGTGACTTCAAATTCGGTTTGTACGTATTGATAAGCCGTCGTTATGTCTGTATTGGCACTACTTGCAGTTTCAGTAATTGTAGTATTTTCTATCGAGCTCTCTGCAATTAAGCCTTCACTTTGAGGGCTGGTATCGGATTCTGTATTGGTTTGATTGTCAGAATCAAGTGGATTGGTATTGGGAGTTTCAGTATTTAACACGCTCGTAGGTACTTCCGAATCTAATGTTGGTTCATCTGTATCAGGAGCTGTTGACTTTTGTGTAATTGGGTTCGGGCGTTCCTGAGGGACGTATGGTTTGATAGGCCTTTTCTCTGGAAGTGCTTTTACCAAGCGAACATTAATGGAGGTTAGATTTTTAATATCTGATGGAAATGAAATTGAATAGCTGATGAGCAATAATATATGCAAAGCCATAGAAATAAAGGCTGCAATTAGTAGCCATTTATTTTGGGCAAAGCGTAATTTTAAGGTGCTCAGTATCATGTGGCTTTGTGATGAGTGATGTTCAAGTTGATGACGCCGAATCAATTTTTTCTGAGCTATTATTAAGTAACTGATGAGTAATCAGTCCATTTACTACGCCAAAAAACAATGCTGCTAGTGCAAAAATTGGGATTAAATAAGCAACGCTGGCATGTGGAATCAGCCATAGCCTTACAATCATTAGCTGTCCTGCAATGTGTGCAAAAGCCGCTATCATGCTTAATGATACCGCACCAAAGTACTTTCTTGGTAAGTGCATACTAAGCCACAACACACCTAAACTAAATAGTGCGCCGGCTAGACTCAGTATGAAAGTTGGCGATAGAAATTGACCTAACAATAAACTGCTGGCAAACACACGGAGTATGCTTACCCAAGCGGCACTCGTAAAGTTGTATTTATATAGTACATATAAAGTCACAATGTTTGCGATACCTGGCTTAACGCCTGGTAAAGGGGATGGAATCAGTGCTTCTAACATATGTAGCGCAATAGCAAATGCTGCAAGTTTGGCTATTCTGTGATCATCGAGGGTAGTGTTAATCTGCATTTAATCGTATATGTATGATTGATTGCGCTATTTTTACACTAATAGTTAAGTGAGTCGTAGTGTTTTGTTTCGCCAACTAGTTCTAAACTTAGTTGGTTCGGTAAGCAAATAGCAGCCTGACCTGATCGTGATAACCAGCCTTGGTGCACACAGTATTGATTATGGCATGGGGATTGGGCAAATCTGGCTTTGCCGTTCATGATACTGATTGTGGCGTTGCCTATCGTTCCTTTGACATGAATATCACGTTGTTGATTAAGGCTGTAGGTGCCATAAACGGTATCACCTAGGCGGATTTGAACTGTGGTCGCATGCTCATGTGACCACAGTTGTTGGAACAGAACGATGATCAACATGCTGCTGGCAACAAATATGAGCCAATCACCAATGAGCATGGCACTTGTTATCGCTTTAATGTTGCGTAGTAGTTTGAACATACGCATGCTTCTTAAAATCTTGATCCAGCCAAGTGAGTTTATTTTGCATTTCCTTGGTGACAAATACTTGAGATGATTGATTAATCACCATAAAGTGATTAATACCCATCGCAGTAGCGATTTTTGATTTGCTTTCAGCAGGCTCAATAAAAATGGGTTTTGATGCAACATCAGAAAGTACGCCAGCTTGCGAATGATATGGTGCTTGCGGAGGAATTAGTACTGTTACTGCTTGCGTATGTTGGACTGGATAACCTGTGCGCGGATCAATGATGTGACAATAGCGTTTACCATCTAACATGAAGTAGCGCTGATAATCACCAGACGTACCAATTGCCCAGCCATCAAGTAAATCAAGTGTGGCAATCGCAGAAGGTTTACGCGGATGTTGTATCCCTACCCGCCAAGGCTTATCTCCATGCTGACCAAGTGCAATGATATTGCCGCCTATGTTAATGAGTGCATGCTTCACATATTGCTTGCGCAGATAGCGTACTGCTCTATCTAAGGCATAGCCTTTTGCATAGCCGCCTAAATCAAGCTTAACACTACTATTTGTGCTGTAAGCAGAATTATTCGTCACAACAATATCATCCATACTAGGGTTTGCACTGACTAAGGCGCTGATTTTCTTATCATCGACACTGGTTGCGGCAAACTCATCTGCCTGAAACCCCCATGTGCCGATTAAATGGCCAATGGTTGGATTGAACAAGCCATTCGATTGTTTTGATAGTTTTGTGGCATCTTGCAGAACTTCTATCATGAGTGGGCTGATGTTTAATGGCTTGTTTTGGGAGGCGAATGCTAAGTTGAGCGCGCCTAACTCACTGACTTGGTTTTCAGAAACGGGCTTCCATGCGTGTAACTGATGATGCAAGTGCTGAAAATCTTGCAAGATTTCATTTGAAAGAGACTTAGCACGCTCTTCTGGTTCACCATAAATACTGATATCAACCAGCGTGCCAAATACGAAGCTTTGGCTGTGGTAGAGCGGCGGTTTTTGATAAACAATGAATCCTAATATTGCAATGCAGCATATCGCTACAGTCAATACGGTGCTCAACCCTTTACGCATTTATTGGAGCTGTTGTTGCTCTAAAGCATTGATAAAGAGGCTGGCTGGATTGCAATCGGTTTGGTTTGCAATTTCGACCATACCAGTAGGGCTTGTTACGTTAATTTCTGTCAGGTGCTCACCAATGACGTCTAAACCCACTAAAAACAGACCTTCTTGCTTCAGTACTTTTCCTACAGTCATTGCAATGTCACGGTCTCGACTAGTGAGCGGCTGAGCCACACCAGTACCTCCTGCGGCTAAGTTGCCGCGCGTTTCGCCAGCCATTGGAATCCTTGCAAGTGCATATGGTAATGGTTCACCATCAATCACAATAATACGCTTATCGCCTTGCACGATAGCTGGTAGATAACGTTGCGCCATGATAGTGCGGGTACCAAACTCGGTAATGGTTTCCAATATCACACTGATGTTAGGGTCTTGCAGCGTGAGCCTGAAAATACTGCTACCGCCCATGCCATCTAAAGGTTTCACTACAATATCTTCATGTTTCTTTAGAAAATCACGAATGAATGTTTGATTGGAAGTGACTAAAAACTCAGGTGCAAATTGCGGGAACCGTGTGACTGAGAGCTTTTCATTCCAACCGCGGATCGTCACGGGGTTGTTCAATACGCGAGCGCCCTGATTAGCTGCTATTTCAAGTAAGTAGGTGCTGTAAAGATACTCGTTATCAAAAGGAGGATCTTTGCGCATGATAATCGCATCAAAATCACAGGGGGCGAACTCTGCTTTCTCAGAAGTGATATAGTTTTTTTCAGTAAAGTTAAACTTCTGTACATTAATTCTAGCTTGTTCGCCACGCAGAAAAATATCATGTTGCAAGCTCACAAATAGCTCATGACCACGCTGACTAGCCTCTCGCATAATGGCGAGGCTAGTGTCTTTGTAGCTTTTTAAGCTTTCAAGCGGATCCAGAATAAATACTAGTTTCATGTACAGACTTTATTGATTTAAAGGGTCTTGTTCTTGCAACTCAATTGCAGCAGCCAGTAACGCTAAACGTGCGACTACACCATACGCATAAAAGCGGTTAGGGGTGGCATCTGGCGCGCCTGCACAGTCAGGTAGCGTGCAAGGTTTTTCAAAAGCCAACGGCACAAAGTGTGAGCCTGGCGCATTCAGATTTTCATCTACGCCTCTACCAGTGTGTACACGGTAAAAACCGCCAATCACAAAGTGATCCATCATATAGACTACTGGTTCTGCAACCGCATCATTAATGCTCTCAAACGTGTAAACACCCTCTTGAATAATCACTTCAGTGACTTCTAAGCCTTCCTTAATCACTGACATTTTGTTACGTGCCTTGCGGTTTAGGCCACGTACGTCATCAGGGGATTTGACAGTCATAATACCCATGCCATAGGTGCCGGCATTGGCTTTTACAATCACAAATGGCTCTTGGGATACGCCGTATTCTGCGTATTTAATTTTAATCTTTTCAAGCAATGATTCAACTTTAGCAGCGAGGCAGTCTTCGCCAGTGCGGTCATTAAAGTCAATTTCGCCACATGTTTCAAAATATGGATTAAGCAACCATTCATCTATACCTAGCAATGCCGAGAACTCATGTGCAACACGGTTATAAGCAGCAAAGTGTTGTGATTTTTTGCGTGTACTCCAGCCTGCGTATAGCGGCGGAATTAAATCTTGTTCTAAATCTTTAAGAATGTCAGGAATGCCACCGGATAAATCATTATTAAGCAAAATTGCACAGCTATCAAATGCGGTAAGATTGGTAGTGCCTAATTTGGATGCTGGCAACTTGATGCGGTTGCCTTCGCGTACCACAGGTTCTAACAATAGCGGCTGACCATCATGTGTTTCTAGTAAGGTAGGTTCGGTGATTTCTGGTGAGATTGAGCCGACTCTTACGTCCATGCCTGCTTGTTTTAAGATATTTGCAAGCTCAACTACGTTGCGCAGGTAATAAGTATTGCGGGTGTGATTCTCGGGAATGATAAGTAAGCGGCTTGCCTCTGGGCAAACCTTTTCTACCGCGACCATGGCTGCCTGCACACATAAATGCAAAAATTCTGGATTAAGGTTGTTAAAGCCACCTGGAAATAAATTCGTATCAACAGGTGCTAATTTGAAACCAGCGTTGCGTAAATCAACAGACGCATAGAATGGCGCCGCATGGTCTAACCATTTTGTACGAAACCAATGCTCAATTCTTGGCATGGCATCCAGCATGCTTTTTTCAAGTGATAAAAGTGGGCCATTGAGAGCTGTTGTTAAATGCGGAACCATATTTTCCTTTTTTAAACTTTAACGCGGTTAGTTAGGGTAATCGCTATGCCAATACAGTGCCGTTTTAAGTAATCACTTGGTGAGCCTGTGCATCAGCATGGTAGCTACTTCTTACCATGGGGCCACTGGCTGTATTATTAAAGCCCATCGCGTCTGCTTTTTGTTTTAAAGATTCAAAAATATGAGGTTCAACATAACGCATCACTGGTAAATGATGCACGCTAGGCTGTAAATATTGCCCCAGTGTCAGCATGCTGACATGATGCGCGCGTAAGTCTTGCATCACTGCTAGAATTTCCTCATCAGTTTCACCCAAACCTAACATCAAGCCTGATTTGGTAGGAATATGTGGATACATTTCACTAAATACTTTTAATAAGTTTAATGAGTTTTGATAGTCAGAGCCTGGTCTTGCTTGTTTGTATAGTCTTGGTATCGTTTCAAGGTTGTGATTCATCACATCAGGCGGCGCCTTGCGAAGAATTTCAAGTGCAATATCTAAGCGACCACGAAAATCTGGGACTAATATTTCAATTCTGATATTGGGTGAGTGTGCACGTACCGCTTGGATACAATCAACAAAATGTTGTGCGCCACCATCCAGCAAATCGTCACGATCTACGCTGGTAATGACGACATAATTGAGTCGCATCTGTGCAATCGTTCTCGCTAGATTTTCTGGTTCATTCACATCTGGAGGTAGCGGTTTGCCGTGTGCGACATCGCAAAATGGACAGCGACGTGTGCAAATATCGCCCAGAATCATAAAGGTTGCGGTACCACTACTAAAGCATTCACCAATGTTAGGACAGCTGGCTTCCTCACAAACGGTATGCAGATTATTCTCACGCAATACACGCTTGATCTCTTGATACCGTGCGCCATCAGGTGCTTTCATGCGTATCCAGTCAGGTTTGCGCTGAATTGGCTGCGGAATGATTTTAATGGGAATGCGCGACGTCTTTGCCGCGTCAATTTCTTTTACCCCAGCAACTTTTGGTGTGGGCGTTTTATTAGGGGTTACGTTCGTCATGCAAATGCTCTAGTTTGCTGGTAAGCATTTTTACAAGTTGCTCACCAATGGTTTGTATATTGGCATCAATGCCCAAGTCTTTAGTTTGTGTCACTGCAAGCCCTTTGTAGCCACAAGGGTCAATCGCGCTAAATGGCCTTAAATCCATGTCTATATTAAGGCTTAGGCCGTGATAGCAACAATTGTTTTTAACACGTAGCCCTAATGAGGCTATTTTTGCCTCGTCTGAGTTAGCTAAGCTTACATAAACGCCAGGCGCATCTTTTTTTGCTACTGCGTTTACTTTGTATTGGGCCAGTAATTCTATCACTGTATTTTCTAGCAAGCTGACTAAACTACGTATATTAAGATTGCGTCTTGATAGGTCTAATAACACGTAAAGGATGACCTGCCCAGGTCCATGATAGGTGATTTTGCCACCACGGTCCGTATTCACGATGGCAATATCATCACGGGAAGGTGGTGCGACCTGTTTACGGTTGAGTCCTAGTGAGTAAACAGGAGGGTGTTCAGTGAGCCATATTTCATCGGCTGAATCTAACCCTCTAGCTGTTGTGAATTGTTGCATCGCCTCGCATGTTGCTTCAAATGAGGTAACGCCTAAATTTCTAACAATGATATTGTTTAACATCACTAATGGATGAGTAACTTAAAGCGTGTACTTCACTAATGGGTGTGATGTTAACAAGCGATAAACATCATCAAGCTGGGCCTGCGAAACGACATCAACAGAGCATGTCAAACTGATATATTTACCATTAGAACTTGCACGCATTTCGATATGTTCAGCATTAAAGCTTGGCACAATCGTTTGAATCAAGCTAATAATCGTCGTCGAGAATATTTCTTGTGTTTCCCCCATCACCTTAATAGGAAATCGACAGGGGAACTCGATGAGTGGTGGTGTTACTTGTGGGTCGATATCAGTCATCTTAATTGCGTTTAATTTTGTTAGGTTGTTATTGCATCATTAATTTAATAGAGTCCCAAGCCCGACCAAATAAGCCTGCTGCAGCGACTGACTTATTTGCAATTAATGCACGTTCGCTGATGGTTCTGCCATTGAGTACAAATTTAACTTGGCCAATCACTTGACCTTTTTTGATTGGGGCAATTAGTGGCTGTGTACTTGAAACAATCGCTTTAACATTGGCGTACTCACCTTTTGGCAGCGTCAAGTAAAGGTCGCTTGCTACGGTTGATGAGATTTCATTTGCATCGCCTTTCCAAACTTTAAGCTTACTCACCGCTTGGTTTTGTTTGTATACCAAAGTTGAGTCAAAGAATTGAAATCCATAGTTCAATAGTTTTTGGCTTTCAGTGGCACGCGCTGTGTCAGTCGGAGCACCTAGAATGACTGAAATATGACGTGTGTTGTCGCGTTTTGCCGTAGAAATTAAACAATAACCTGCAGACTCGGTATGGCCGGTTTTCATGCCATCTACGTTAGGGTCTAGCCATAAAAGACGGTTGCGGTTTGCTTGTTTAATATTGTTGTAGGTATATTCTTTAACAGAGTACAGGCGTTTGTATTCTTCTGGAAAGTCGCGAATTAGTGCCATGGCTAAGGTCGCTAGATCTTCTGCAGTGGTGTAATGTTGTGGGTCTGGTAAGCCAGTAGCATTCATGTAATGCGTGCTCTTCATCCCTAAACGTTGCGCCTCTTTGTTCATCATTTGCGCAAACTGTTGCTCTGTACTCGCAATTCCTTCGGCCAGCGTAATTGATGCATCATTACCTGAAACAATAATCATGCCATGTAGAAGTTCATCAACAGTGGCAGGTTTATTAGGCTCGATAAACATTTTTGAGCCTTCAGTTTTCCAAGCATGTTCGCTTACAGGTAGCGTTTGGTTTAGTTGTAAATGGCCGTTTTTAACTGCTTTAAATACGAGGTAGGCAGTCATGATCTTTGTGAGTGAAGCTGGCTCTACACGCATGCTCGCATTGTGTTGTGCAACCACATGCCCATTATTAAAATCTTTAAGTAAGTATGCCTTGACCGCTAAACTTGGCGGTGGTGCAATCTGTGCAGCACCGGCATGTGCTAAGTTTGTGAAAGAGGTAATAGCCAAAGTAATGGCTAAAGAAGAGTTGGTAATAATGCGCGTTAAGCTGTATTTTTTGATGATATGCATGAGATTCAATGGTTGGGTTTACTGATTGGTAACAATGGCTGATATATTTAGCTGGCTTCGTACTTTGTTTGCATGAATGTCTGCTTCTCTTTTACTTGAAAAAGGACCTAATTTGACACGATGCAAACCATTATTATACACGTTAGTGACGGCTGCATCGCCCGCAAGGTCTAGGTCCATAATTTTCTTTTGTAACAATTCACCATTGGCTTCACTCTTAAAAGCACCTGCTTGTACGTAATAGCCCGAGGGCGATATTGCTTTACTGGGCGCTGATTGGGATATCAACGTGTTATTAGTATTGCTTGAGCTTATTAATTCAGTTGTTTGAGCTGTGCTAGTGCTGGATGGTTCTACAGCTGCAACATTCGTCTTAGCGGCAATACTTAAAGCTTCTGGGCTGGTATCAATCGCAGTGACCTCTACTAGCCCGCTGCCTTGGGCGACTAAACCAAGTTTATAGGCGGCCGCATAGGACAAATCAATTAAACGATCATGTTTAAAAGGGCCTCTGTCGTTGACTCTTACGACCACAGCACGTCCATTGGTAGGATTCACTACTTTTACATAGCTAGGAATCGGTAAAGTGGTGTGTGCTGCGGACATGCCGTACATATCATAGACTTCGCCGCTAGAGGTTTTTCTACCGTGATAGCGCTTTCCATACCATGACGCAACACCTTGTTTTGAATAAGGTGCATAGGTTTTCATCGGAACATATTTTTGACCTAGAGCTTGATAGGGTTTGTTGCTACTGACGAGCGGCTTTTCTGTTCTAGGTTCGGCATCCGGAATGCTAGCAATATCAATTGAGGTGTTGTCGCCAGGGCCGTCATCAAGGTAATAACCGCCTTTATTATTAGACTCTTTAGATTGTTTTGCTGGTGGGCTTTTGGTGTTTGTTGATTCAGGTTTTGTGCTGTTTGTACTGGCACAACCAGCTAACAATACCAACCACAAAATAATGAAGCTTTTTTGGAAAATAACCATTGAATTCCTCCTCTGCAATACAAGTAACTAGGTTGCAACGAGTTTTTTATGCGTGTGTATGCTCATCAGTATGCCAAAACCTAGGTACAGTGTCACCAGCGAGGTGCCACCATAGCTAATTAACGGCAATGGTACACCAACAACAGGTAATATGCCGCTTACCATTCCCATGTTCACGAATGCATATGAGAAAAAG
>Ga0160185_115564_pt1 | contig 19069 bp, 18 predicted proteins | sample met14sb_2_FD_108556 | JGI IMG/M metagenome (GOLD analysis project Ga0160185, IMG submission 108556) | Synthetic bacterial communities of pure cultures from sediment of Lake Washington, USA, under high oxygen condition - MT... | ecosystem: Engineered > Modeled > Simulated communities (microbial...... | reverse complement strand
GCAAGATTCAGGCGTACTTCATATTCAAGTCGTTAAAATATCCAGATGTAAGCCTAATTGATGAAGTGATTAATTTGTCTGTTGCTTGCTAAGCCGTCGTTTTAATACTCCCCAATTTTAAACATGCGCTTATAAAACTATTCAACTTCAATACAATCTACTTATACTGTTAACAGAACAATCAATTAAAGAGATTTTGATAATGAGCCTAGAAACTAACGTGACGCCCAAGACTATTTACCTAAAAGACTATACACCAGCCCCCTATAAAGTAGCGCATGTAAACCTCTCATTTGAATTACTTGAAGACAAGACAATCGTGCAATCAGAGGTGCAATACATTAAAAACCCTGATTGTGAGTCAACAGTTCTCATCTTAAATGGGCAAGATCAAACGATTCTCTCTGTTGAGATTGATAACATTCCATTTCATCGCTACAAAGTTGCTGATAACAAAATGACAATTGCCGATGCGGGTGATCAGTTTACTTTGAGGATTCGTTCGGAAATTGATCCAGCTTCGAATACTGCGCTGGAGGGTTTGTATAAGTCTCAGGGAACCTATTGCACCCAATGTGAAGCTGAAGGTTTTCGCCGCATTACTTTCTTTCAAGACAGGCCTGACGTGCTAAGCACCTTTACCGTGCGCATTGAAGGAGATAAAAGTAAATATCCAGTACTGTTATCTAACGGTAATTTAATCGATTCAGGCGAGCTCGCGAACGGGCGCCACTTTACGGTTTGGAGTGATCCGTTTCCAAAACCTTGTTACCTTTTCGCTTTAGTTGCTGGTGACCTTATTCGCATTGAAGATTCGTTCAAGACCATGTCTGGACGTCGTGTTGATCTGCATATTTACGTTCGCACTGGTGATGAGAAACAGTGTGATCATGCAATGCAATCGCTTAAAAAATCCATGAAATGGGATGAGGAGAAATACGGCCGTGAGTATGAACTGGATTTGTTCAATATCGTAGCCGTGAGTGACTTCAATATGGGTGCGATGGAAAACACCTCGCTCAACATCTTTAATACAGCATTGGTACTTGCGCATCAGGAAACCGCGACTGACTCTGACTTTATGAGTGTTGAGGGTGTAGTTGCGCATGAGTATTTTCATAATTGGACAGGAAACCGCGTCACTTGCCGTGATTGGTTTCAGCTCTCACTCAAAGAAGGATTTACGGTATTCAGAGACCAAGAGTTCAGTGCAGACATGAACTCGCGTGCGGTGCAGCGTATTGATGATGTTAATTCCTTACGCCGTCTGCAATTTTCAGAGGATGCTAGCCCGTTAGCCCATTCTGTTCAGCCTGATCAATTTATTGAAATTAGCAATTTTTACACTAAAACAGTGTATGAAAAAGGGGCGGAAATTATCCGCATGCAGCATACGTTGCTGGGAGAAGAAAAATTCCGCAAAGCGACTGACCTTTATTTTGAACGCTATGATGGACACGCTGTTACCTGTGATGACTTTGTGCAGTGCATGGCAGACGCTTCTGGACGCGATATGTCTCAGTTCTTTTTATGGTACAAGCAAGCAGGCACGCCGACTTTAAATATTACTAGCCAATACAATGCCGCACAGCAGACATTCACACTCACATTGAAACAATCTCAGCCTGATACATCAGGACAGACCGATAAAAAGCCATTGCATATCCCTGTTGCGGTTGGGTTGTTGAGCCAAGAGGGGGCTGAAACGCAAGCAACAAAAATTCTTGAATTGACCGAACGTGAGCAAAGCTTCACTTTCAATCATGTAAAAACGCGCCCTGTTCCGTCTATTTTGCGTGGCTTTTCTGCGCCTGTGAAATTAATCACAGATTTAAGTGATGATGATCTTCGTCTATTGCAGTTAAAAGATTCGGATGGCTTCAATAAGTGGGAAGCAGGCCAAACGCTAGCGCTCCGCACCATTGAGCGTGTAATGGAAAACAGTGAAGCGAATATCTCACAATATGTAGATGATTTTGGCATGATGATTGACCAAGGTGTTAGCGGAAAGGGCGATAAAGCATTGCTCGCGCGTGCGCTGACATTACCTGCTATCGCATTCATTTCACAAACGCAGGAGGTGATTGACCCCGCAGCCATCGATCAAGCGCGCACGCATATACTTAAAGCAATTAAACGGGCACACAAAGATGCACTCGTGCGTTTGTACGAACAGAATAGAAACACAGGTGAGTTTGCGATATCACCAGAGGCAATGGGGCGCAGAGCGTTGCAAAATACCGTGCTTGAATTGTTGACCGTAAGCAATGGTACTGGATGTGCTGCGCGCGCCAAGGCACATTATGAACATGCAGATAATATGACAGATATTGTCGCGGCGCTATCTTGCCTTTCCGACAGCACGCAGCCAGAACGGGATGAGGTGTTTGCAGATTTTTACCGTCGATTTAATGGCTACCCGTTAGTTGTGGATAAATGGTTTTCACTACAGGCGATTGCGAACAGAAGTGAAATATTCGATGACTTTGCCAAGCTACGCCACCATCAAGACTTTAATATTAAAAATCCAAATCGCGTACGCTCGCTTTACTCGGCATTCGCCATCAATAATCCTGTGAAGTTTCATGATCCAAGCGGTCAAGGTTATGGGCTGTTGAGAGATGTGATTATCGAGCTAAATGAAATTAACCCACAAATTGCTGCGCGTCAGGTAGTGCCTCTGCGTGAATGGAGGCGTTACACCCCCACATTACAGTCGCATATGAAAGAGGCGCTGCAGTCGATTATCGATACCCCGAATCTTTCTAACGATGTATTTGAGGTGGTGAGCAAAAGCTTGAAGGGATGATTTTACTAATGTCCTTGTGCCTAATATCGTATCTATCAATACGATATTACGACGGGTATTGAAGATAATAAGTTTTTACATCCATATCCTAGCAACTCCATATCCGTGCGATTCATCATGTAGTGCATTTGTAGTGAGGTGTTGGGCTCATCTAGAGCTGGTGTTAAGCATGTAAATAAAAAGCCTTAGTGGTTACACTAAGGCTTTTTGTATGACTTAACTAACAAACTCAATGACTTACATCTTTTGTCATCTAGTTAAGGTTGATTTTCACATTAAGCAAAGTTTGCTGATGCGAAATCCCAGTTAGCTAAAGATGCTAAGAATACCTCTACAAATTTAGCACGTGCATTACGGTAGTCGATATAGTAGGCGTGTTCCCATACGTCAATCGTTAGTAATGCTTTATCGCCAGTTGTTAGTGGTGTACCTGCAGCACCCATGTTAACGATATCTACAGAGCCGTCAGCTTTTTTAACAAGCCATGTCCAGCCAGAGCCGAAGTTGCCAACAGCAGACGCTTGGAATGCTTTTTTGAACTCGTCGAATGAGCCCCATTTCGCATTGATAGCATCACCTAATGCGCCAGAAGGAGCACCACCGCCGTTTGGTTTCATGCCATTCCAGAAGAAGGTATGGTTCCAGATTTGAGCTGAGTTGTTATAAATGCCACCAGAAGATTTCTTAATGATTTCTTCTAGGCTTGAGTTTTCAGACTCGGTACCTTTAATCAGGTTGTTTAAGTTAGTCACGTAAGTTTGGTGATGTTTGCCATAGTGAAACTCGATGGTTTCTTCTGAAATGTGCGGTGCAAGTGCATTTTTCGCGTATGGTAAAGCTGGTAATTGATGTTCCATGATAGTCCTTTGTTCGTGAAAAAGTCTAAACCGTTATTTTGCCATAATAACACTGTAAATTAGTAGGGTATTATTGAATTTGGCTATTTTTTCTTGGCTCTAGGGTGAGCGCTGTCGTAAATTTTAGCGAGATGCTGAAAGTCTAAGTGAGTATATACCTGCGTTGTGCTGATGTTGGCATGTCCTAGCATTTCTTGCACTGCGCGCAAATCTTGGCTTGATTGTAAAACATGGCTGGCGAAGCTATGGCGGAGGAGATGCGGGTGCATATTAGAGTTAACACCTTGTTTAATCGCCCATGACTTGACTCTGTACTGTACCGCGCGCGGTGTTATTCTGCGACCCTGTTGGGTGATAAATACCGCTTGCGCATCCTCTCCATCAATCGCAATCAATGCACGTGATTGTAGCCACTTCTGCATGGATGCTGCCGCATGGCTCCCTAATGGAATGATGCGTGTTTTATTACCTTTACCGGTAACCTCTATCGTCCCCTCGCTAAAGTCTAAGCTGTTGATGTTGAGGTTAACTAGTTCGGCAAGGCGTAATCCTGACGAGTAAAACAATTCCAGAATAGCGTGATCTCGAATATCTAAAACACTGTCGCCTTGAATGTCGACAAATTTAACAGCTTGGTCTACAGATAGCGCTTGCGGTAAAGTTTTGGCGGCTTTGGGTGCGCGCAGCCCAACAACTGGGTTTTGTGTATGTCCGTGGTGATGGATTAAATAGTCATAAAACCCCCTCCAAGCAGAGAGTGCGCGAGCAATACTTTTGCTACTTAAGTCTCGTGCATGCATCTTACCAATGAAGCGCCTGATTTGCGTATGATCTAGTTCGTTAAGGCTGGCGCCCTCAGCGAGAGACTCTAAAAGCAGAATGTCTCGTGTGTAATTTTTACAGGTGAGCTGACTAAGGCCGCGTTCGAAAGTGAGATGCTGAATATATTGGTCTAGATGAAGCACAGATTAATGAAGATAAGGCTTATAGGTTTAATGCAAATAAGTGGTTAAGCAAGCTAGCGGCGACAAGCTCACCAATGTGCTCTAAATAGAGGGTCCCCATGCCAGTTTTGAAGCGGTCTTTGTCTTCTGCACCCAAGATGAGTATGCCAAACGGGCGTTGATCTGCTGCCTTTGTGCCTAGTGGAATAATCGCAAAAGACTGCAATTTACTGTCAAGTAAGTCACCAAGAATTTCAGGTTTAGTGCCACAGTATGGCTGGGATAAGGACATGACCCATTCGTTAAATGCTTCGCTTACATGGGTGAATGTAGGGTCTTGCACAATTGCACTGTTACTTGGTTTAACCCAAATGCGTATCAGTGAGTCTGTGACGGCGAAATCAAGTTTTAAGGTTTCTGCTATCAGTTGTTGTAGTGCTGTATAGCTTTGTTGATTGAGTAATTTGACACTCAATTGGTGAACTTTTGCACTGGTAGCATCATTCTCTTCTGCATGCACAATCATTTGCGCCATCATCGCTTCAATGACACGAATTTTGTCACGCTGAGCTAGTTGCTGACGCTCAGTCAGTGATATGACGCCATTACCATGTGGGTTTGGCAGCGTAATCTCCGTGAGTAATGTGGCATTTTTCTCGAAAAAGTTTGGATGATTACGTAGGTAATCTTTTACTTGCTCTGCAGAAACCACCTCATGTTGATTGTTTGTCATCATCGAACCTTATTTAAATATTATTTATTATATCGTGTCTAAATCTACTTCACCTGTAAATACGGTGATTGCAGGGCCTGTCATCATGACAGGCGCATCGGCACCTTGCCATGCTATGCTTAATTCTCCACCGCGGGCAGATACCTTAACAGGGGAGCTTAATTCGCCTAACTGTATACCAGCGACCGCCGCGGCACAGGCGCCCGTGCCACAGGCAAGTGTTTCACCAGAGCCGCGCTCAAAAACCCTCAGTTTAATATGGTGCTCATCAACAATTTGCATAAAACCAACATTCACACGTTCAGGGAAGCGCGGGTGGTGTTCAATCGTGCTACCTAAAGGCAAAACGGGTGCTGCTTCTACATCATCAACAACCAGTACTGCATGCGGGTTGCCCATTGATATTGCAGAAATGTCTAGGCTCTGGTTGTTAACATCCAGTGAATAGCGTTTGGCTACAGACTCGGCAATAAACGGAATTGAGTCAGGTTTAAATCTTGGAGCACCCATGTTCACAGTGACCAAGCCATGCGCTTCTAATTTGGGGGTGATAATGCCACTGGCGGTTTCAACACTTATTTCAGATTTTGTGGTTAATCCTTGATCAACCACAAATCGGACAAAGCAGCGTGCTCCGTTGCCACATTGCGAGACTTCGCTACCGTCTGCATTAAAGATGCGATATTTAAAATCAGCGACCGTTGATGACTCAACCAATAATAGCTGATCAAAACCAATCCCGAATTGGCGGTGGGCGAGCTTGTTGATCGTGTCTGCAGAGAGTGAGATGGATTGAGTGATGCCATCAATCACCATGAAGTCATTGCCAGCGCCTTGCATTTTTGTAAATTTAATTATATTAGCCATGTAGATATTGTAATGAGAATATATATGTAGAGGTGAAAAAGTCACATTTTATATGTAAGCGCAATCAGCTTTTAACTAGAATCTTTGCATTTTTTAATTGATCAACTTAATTGCTGAACTTGTCGTTCTTTATTTTTGACTTTCATCGCTTATATGAATGAACCAATTCTACTATCAGCTATCACAGTGAGTTGGTAATGTATTGATAATAAGTAATTTTTTTCATATAAATATTAATTCAGGTACAATTCACCTCCCTCAATACTTGCTTCAGCCTTTAGTAAGTATTTTATAAACTTTTTTCTTTTCAAGGCAGATAAATGAACGAATATCTTTTTACTTCAGAGTCAGTATCTGAAGGACATCCTGACAAATTAGCAGACCAAGTATCAGACAGTATTTTGGATGCGATTCTGGCACAAGACCCAACCGCGCGCGTAGCTGCTGAAACTTTAGCCAATACCGGTTTGGTTGTGCTGGCGGGTGAAATTACCACAACAGCAAATGTTGATTATATTAAAGTGGCACGTGACACGATTAAACGCATTGGTTATGACAATACCGAGTATGGCATCGATTATAAAGGTTGTGCTGTATTGGTGGCTTATGACAAGCAGTCGCCAGACATTGCGCAGGGTGTAGACGGCGCGCAGGATGATCCGCTAGACCAAGGTGCTGGAGACCAAGGTTTAATGTTTGGTTATGCGGTAGATGAAACCCCGCAATTGATGCCTCTGCCAATCTGGTTAAGTCATCGTTTGATGGAACGCCAAGCGCAATTGCGTAAAGACGGTCGTTTGCCATGGTTGCGCCCAGACGCGAAGTCACAAGTGACTGTGCAGTATGTGGACGGCAAGCCATATAAAATTGATACCGTATTGGTTTCTACACAACACGCACCAGAGATGAGTTTGGAAGCTGTGCGTGAAGCGACGATTGAAGAAATCATCAAACCTATGTTACCTAAAGACTTAATAAAAGGTGACATCAAGTTTTTGGTCAACCCAACAGGTCGTTTCGTTGTAGGTGGCCCACAAGGGGATTGCGGACTCACTGGTCGCAAAATCATTGTAGATACATACGGTGGTGCAGCGCCTCACGGTGGTGGTGCTTTCTCAGGAAAAGACCCTTCTAAAGTAGACCGTAGCGCAGCTTATGCAGGACGCTATGTTGCTAAGAATATCGTGGCTGCTGGCTTGGCATCACGTTGCCTAGTGCAAGTAAGTTATGCAATCGGGGTAGCCAAACCAACTAGCGTGATGGTGGAGACTTACGGTACAGGTAAAGTATCTAACGAAGTGCTGACTCAATTAGTGTTAGAACATTTTGACTTACGACCAAAAGGTATCGTGCAAATGCTAGATTTGTTACGCCCTATTTATACGAAGACAGCTGCTTACGGACACTTTGGTCGTGATGAACCTGAATTCACATGGGAGCACACCAATAAAGCTGCTGCGTTACGCGCAGCCGCTGGTCTTTAGTCTTCTGTTTTTCTGCTAAAGCCATTGAACAAAAGCCCCGCCTTGCTTGCTACAAGGCGGTTTTTTTATTCAATAGCGGCTAGATTTAATTTAAAAAATAATCATGAAGTAATCGCGGCAATAGTTGAAAGTAATTCATCTATTCTAGTTATAATAGTGTTAATTAAATGATTGTCATCACATGTTAAAAGTCGTTTCTACAAAGCAGGTACGTTTAGGTATGTTTATTCATGAGCTGAAAGGCTCTTGGATAGATCATCCTTTCTGGAAGAAGGCTTTTAAACTAGAGGATTCGACAGATTTAAAGAAGTTACATGCTAGCGCAATTAAAGAGGTTGTGATTGACACTTCTAAAGGGCTAGATGTTCTGCAAGAGGTTGCATTAGATAAGCCTAATGAGCAGCAGTTGCCTATTTCTAAACCGATTGAAGAACCACAGGCTATTCATCAAACGGCACAGGTTAAGCGTGTGACGGCAGCTGAAGAGCGAGTGCGCGCTAAACAAGTCATTTCCGCTTCAAGAAAAGCGGTCACCTCCATGTTCAATGATGCCCGCATGGGTAAGGCCATCAAGGCTGAAGCTGCGATGCAATTCGTTGATGATATTGCTGACTCTGTATCTAGAAACGAAGGCGCGCTCATCAGTTTAGTTCGGCTGAAAACTAAAGATGACTACACTTACATGCACTCGGTAGCTGTTTGCGCATTAATGGTCGCTTTAGGCAAAGAGTTAGGCATGTCTGAGTCAGATGTTAAGCAGGCAGGATTAGCTGGGCTATTGCATGACATTGGTAAAGCCGCGGTCCCGATTGATGTCCTTAACAAGCCTGGCGCATTGACTGATGACGAGTTCTCTATGGTTAAGTTGCATCCAGAGCGCGGGCACGAGTTATTGATTCAAGCAAATATAACGGACCCTGTCACGCTAGATGTGTGTTTGCATCATCACGAGAAAGTAAACGGCACTGGATATCCACATCGTTTGCAAGGCGATGCGATTAGTTTGTTTGCCAGAATGGGTGCCGTCTGTGATGTATATGATGCAATTACATCAAACAGACCTTATAAAGAAGGCTGGGAACCAGGCGTGTCTCTGCAGCGCATGGCGCAATGGGCTGGGCATTTTGATGATGTCGTATTTAAAGCGTTCGTGAAAAGCGTAGGGATATATCCTATTGGCTCTATGGTGAAATTGAAGTCTGGGCGCTTAGCTGTTGTGATTGATCAGAGCCCCAAATCTTTATTAACACCGATCGTGAAAGTATTTTTTTCAACCAAGTCTAAAACAAGGTTGCCAGTAGAAGTCTTAGATTTATCTAAAGGTAGTGCGAATGATGCCATTGTAGGGCATGAGGATCCCGTATTTTGGGGAGTGCATGATGTTGATAAACTATGGGCCGAGTAACAGGCTGAATCCCGATATAAAACAGATGCTTGATGCAAATAAATTTGCAGAAAATCCGCATTTGCGCTAAAAACAATATCAAGTATAATAAGCTCTATTCTGAGGGGCGTTGCGAGACCTGTTAATCATACAGGCTCCCAGGCTCAGAAAACTGCAGTAAACGACGCTCACCAATATTAACCGTGCCGGGCACGGGATATGGGTGAGATAGATATCTTCCAATAAACACCCCTTCCCCCCGGTCACACATTCAAGGAAAACACATGAATACTGTGACTGATTTTAAAGATTACGTAATTGCGGACATCAATTTAGCGGCTTTTGGCCGTAAAGAAATTGCGATTGCCGAGACAGAAATGCCGGGCTTAATGGCAATTCGTGAAGAGTTTGCTAAAGCACAACCACTCAAAGGTGCTCGTATTACGGGTAGCTTACACATGACGATTCAAACAGCTGTGCTGATTGAAACCTTAAAAGACTTAGGTGCCGATGTGCGCTGGGCGTCTTGTAATATTTACTCTACTCAGGACCACGCAGCAGCAGCGATTGCTGCAGGCGGTACACCAGTGTTTGCAGTGAAAGGTGAAACACTGACAGAGTACTGGGATTACACACACCGTATTTTCGAATGGACTGATGGTGGCTACACCAACATGATTCTGGATGATGGTGGCGATGCAACTTTGCTGTTACATCTTGGTACCCGTGCAGAAAAAGACTTATCAGTGATTGCCAATCCAACTTCAGAAGAAGAAACCTGTTTGTTTGATGCAATTAAAGCGAAATTAAAAGTTGATCCAACATGGTACTCAACACGCTTAGCACAAATCAAAGGTGTTACCGAAGAAACCACGACAGGCGTACACCGTTTGTATCAAATGCATAAAGAAGGCAAGTTGGCTTTCCCTGCCATTAACGTGAACGACTCAGTGACTAAATCTAAATTTGATAACTTGTACGGCTGCCGCGAATCTTTAGTGGATGCAATCAAGCGGGCAACGGATGTAATGATTGCAGGTAAGATTGCTATCGTGGCTGGTTACGGCGATGTAGGTAAAGGTTCCGCACAAGCATTGCGCGCACTATCTGCTCAAGTTTGGGTCACTGAAATCGACCCAATTTGCGCCTTGCAAGCAGCGATGGAAGGCTATCGCGTGGTAACGATGGATTACGCAGCTGAACATGGCGATATTTTTGTGACAGCGACGGGTAACTACCATGTGATTACGCATGACCACATGGCTAAATTGAAAGACCAAGCAATTGTTTGCAACATTGGTCACTTTGATAATGAAATTGATGTTGCTTCACTTGAAAAATACACTTGGGATGAAATTAAGCCACAAGTTGACCATGTCATTTTCCCTGATGGCAAAAAAATCATTCTGTTGGCAAAAGGTCGTCTGGTTAATTTGGGTTGTGGTACCGGTCACCCAAGCTATGTCATGAGTTCTTCATTTGCTAATCAAACGATTGCGCAAATCGAATTGTTTACGCAAACAAGTAAATACCCAGTAGGTGTATATACTTTACCTAAACATCTGGATGAAAAAGTAGCTGTATTGCAATTGAAAAAATTGAATGCACAATTGTCAACACTTACTGATGAGCAAGCTGCTTATATTGGTGTGCAAAAACAAGGTCCATTTAAGCCTGACACTTATCGCTATTAATCAAAACTGCTTAGTAGTTTAAGCATACAAAAGGAGTTGCCACATGAAGTTGTTATTGGTTTGGATATTAAATGCGTTGGCCTTGTTAGCTGTCGCATATTTGTTGCCCAATATTCATGTGGCAAGTTTTTTGACTGCCTTGCTCGCGGCTTTCGTGATAGGGTTAGTCAATGTGTTGATTAGACCATTGCTTGTGATTTTAACCCTGCCGATTACCGTACTTACATTAGGTCTGTTTATTTTAGTGATCAATGGAGTCTTGTTCTATGCCGTAGGGCAATGGCTACAAGGTTTCCATGTTGACACCTTAATGGCTGGCATTCTGGGTGCAGTACTTTACAGTGTGCTTTCATGGCTACTAACTGCAACACTGATTGATGATAAATAATTACTAAAAAGAAATAGAAATGAAACCGATTGCTAAAAAGTTCGACCTTAGTTTTGAGTTTTTCCCACCTAAAACAACAGAAGGTATGGATAAGCTGCGCGAAGCACGTGCGAAGTTAGCCAAATTTAATCCAGAATTTTTTTCCGTTACATTTGGTGCGGGTGGATCTACCAGAGATAGAACCATGGATACCGTGCTGGAAATTCAGCGTGAAGGCTATCAAGCCGCACCGCATATCTCCTGCATTTCATCCAGTAAGTCAGAAATTCGCGAATTGCTACAAGCTTATCAAGCGCAAGGCATTAAGCGCCTAGTCACCTTAAGGGGCGACATACCATCGGGCGAAGTGAGTGCTGGCGATTTTAAATACGCTTCAGAGTTGGTTGCATTTATTCGTGAAGAAACAGGCAATCATTTTAGTATTGAAGTAGCTGCCTATCCAGAGTTTCATCCTGAAGCGCGTACGCCAGCGGCTGACTTGTTAAACTTGAAACGAAAAGTGGATGCAGGTGCTAACTCAGCGATTACTCAGTATTTTTATAATGCGGATGCATATTTCCGTTTTGTTGATCAATGTGACGCATTAGGCATCAATGTGCCTATCGTACCTGGCATAATGCCGATATATAACATTACACAGTTAGCGCGTTTCTCTAGTGTTTGCGGTGCTGAAATTCCACGCTGGTTGAAAATGCGTTTAGAAGAGTATGGAGATGATATGGTGTCTCTTCGTGCTTTTGGTATCGACGTTGTCAGCGAGTTGTGTGAAACATTGTTAGCTTGGGGTGTGCCAAGCTTGCACTTCTATACATTGAACCAATCAAATATCATTAGTAATATCATAGAGAATGTTCAAGACTAGAGCATCTTGGAAGACTAAAGCAGCTTCCTAGGTAGCTGAGTTTAGCTAAATATTGCGTTAAAGATTGCACTCATCTTGTCAGAGTCGACTGATGAGTGCTTAATCTTTGAGTATAAGTTGTCAGCTAAATGTATTCGCATTAATGTAATGTCGGCTTTTGTTCGTTGAGTAACACATCTTCAATAAATAAATACTCTTTTGTTTTATCTGGGCCAGATTTACTAGCGCCCCATGTCGTCATCAGCACAATCCAGCGCATTTCTTCAATGCCAATCGTCGCTTGCGGTAGATTCATGGCGAGTTCTAATACTAGTTCTCGTTGGGATGTATTCAGTATCTTTGCTTGTACTAGAAATAAAATAAAGCCAATACTTTCACCAGAAATCTTCTTCAGTTCTATTTCTGTGAACACTCGGCTATTGGCTGCATCTGCCATTTGAAATAACTCAGGCTCACCAGTCATGGACTCTAACTGATTAAACCAATCGCAAGCACCATTAATGTCTTCCTCGTCAAAGCCTGCAGCAAACAGCTCTCTTGTTAAGGTGTTGTTGTCCGGCCTAAATTGCGTGTCAATGTAGTTTTCGAACATGTAAACCAAGGCTTCAAACATAATTATTATCCTTTTTAAATGATTAACTTAAATGAAATGGTTTAACTGATATTTGGAATTAAAAACTACATAATCTTTTGATATTGTCCTCCTGATAGACTGGTCACTTTCCCTTCAAGTTCCAGTAACATTAGCATGGATGAAACTTCGGCGACCGTCAAGCCTGTTAGCGTCACTAAACGCTCCAAAGGTGCGGGGTCGAAGCCCATAGCGTCGAGCAACAGTCGTTCTGTAGGGCTTACAGAGGTGTTGTCGGTTTTCTGATGTTCGTGCGTATGACGTGCTGTTGCAGTTGAGGCAGTGGCGTCAACCCGAGATTGTATTTTCAACTCTTCAGTAATGTCTTGTAAGCAATCCACCAACTTGGCACCTTGTTTAATCAGTTGGTGGCATCCTTTAGACATCGGTGAGTGAATTGAGCCCGGAATCGCAAAGATCTCTCTGCCTTGCTCTGCTGCCATTCTTGCAGTGATTTGAGAGCCGCTTTGGATGTTTGCCTCTACCACCAGGCAGCCAAGACTTAGGCCACTGATAATGCGGTTTCTTTTCGGAAAGTTCTGCGGTTTAGATGGTGTGCCTAATGCAAATTCAGACACAATCAGACCATGCTCAACAATTTGGTGTGCGAGCTCACGGTGTTTTGCTGGATATACAATATCTAGCCCTGTGCCCACGACTGCAATTGTTGCGCCATTTGCTTTAAGTGCACCTCTGTGGGCTGCACCATCAATGCCTAAAGCTAACCCACTGACAATACAAAGGCCATGATGGCATAAGTCATAAGCAAATGCCTCTGCGTTTTTCTCGCCTTGTACAGATGCATTGCGGCTACCAACGATAGCGATACTTGGCTGATTCAGTAGCGCTAGATTTCCTTTGGCATATAAATAAGGCGGAGGGTCACTAATTTCGAGTAAAGATTGAGGATACTCACTGTCCGCAAGTGTGACGAGGTGATTGTTAGGAGATAGCAACCATTGTGCAAAGTCGTCGAAACTGTCTTGGTCAAAGCCCTTGTTAATCAGACTGGCAATGTTGGCAGAAACAACTTCTTTTAGTTGAGATAGGCTTGCGGAATAGACATTCACTGGACTCCCAAAAGCTTTGAGTAGGCTGCAGTAGGTTTGGGGGCCTATGCCAGAAATGCTACCCAGGCTTACCCATAGAGACTTTTCCGCAATCTCTTCGCGATTAATCGACATGCCTTACTATGGGTTATGTATAGAGTCTAAGGTGTTAATTGGCTCATTCGCTTGCATGACTAATCCGTAAGAGATTCGGTCAAATACGCGAAAAACCATCATCAAGCCTACACGTTCATCTGGAAGTTTAATGTAGCCAGGTTCGAGTGCTATTGGTGCACTTTCTTTTTTCTCTTTTTCAAAGTTGACAATAGTTTTGCCATCTTCTCCGCTTGAGACGTCAAAGTTAAGTTCTTTAAGTTTTGGTTTAGCATTTGCCTCGGCCTTAGATGCTTTTTCTTTATCAGCTTTTGTTGGCTCAGGGTCTTTAATGATTCTGCCATAACGGCTGATTGCCAATACGTGCCCGACTTCTACGCCATCTTGTGAGCCACGGTTAATCGATACGATGCTTTCTGGACCAGCCTCAGCTAAGCCACCATAAATTTTAAGTAAACGACCATTAATCTGAGTCTCAGGCGCGCGCGGCGTGAAGTTGGTAATCACTTCGTCGCCGCTTGGTACCAGTCTATCTTTGACGAAAATTTCTTCTTTAGCTTTCACGACTTCTGCCGTGGCTGGTTTTCCAAACTTTTTAACTCTTAGGTCGCCTAAGTAAGTTGCTTCAACGCCTAACACTTCTTTACTATCTGGGTCAATTAACGAGTCACCTGGGCGATAAATGAACCAGTTAAGGTCAGCGTCCTCTTCAATCTCATTAATGTAGACGCGCGTGCCTGTGCTTAACACAACACGATTGTCTGGTCCGGCAATGATTCTTGGCGATTCTGCAAGCTGGTCTTTTTCAATAATCAGTGGTTGACTTAGAAACGGTGTGATGACATTGAGCGGTATAGTGGAAATAGCTGCCTGATCGAGTGGTTCAACAACAACGCCGGGTTCTAATGTGATGGTTTGGCGTAACAGTTTGAGTTGCGGTTGCCCACTGCTTAAATCTAGTACGATGACATCGCCAGGATAAATTAAATGCGGATTTTTAATTTGGCTACGGTTTAATTGCCAAACTTTTGGCCATAACCATGGGTCTTTAAGAAAGCGGGCAGATATCCACCATAAGGTATCGCCTTTGACAACAACATGGCGGTCTGGATGACCTTCTTTTAGTGCAATTACTTGTGCATTTAGATTGAAGCTTAAGCAACAAAACATGAGCAGCGTTATAATATTGCGAAACATATGTTGATGACCTCGGTCAAAAGTGCTTTTAAAGACATGCGATAGTGTGCAAAACGCACTGGGCACACCGTGAATTTACGTTAAATTTATCACGTAATTCATTAAAGAATCAAGCTTTTATAGAAAAAGCTGGTGATTCGAGTTTTTTTGAATTTTTGAACACGAAATATTAAAGAGTTTTTTATGGCAATTTTAGATATCCTTAATTATCCTGATCCGCGTTTACATACGGTGGCTAAGCCGGTTAAAGAGGTGAATGCGACTGTGCGCCGATTAATCGATGACATGGCTGAAACGATGTATGCAGCGCCTGGTATAGGGTTGGCTGCAACACAGGTTAATCAGCATATCCAGTTGCTGTTAGTTGACACGAGTGAAACCAAAGACCAGTTACAAGTGTTTATTAACCCCAAAATACTGGAGCGAGATGGTGAGCAGGTTTATGAAGAGGGCTGCTTGTCGGTGCCTGGCATCTATGAGAGTGTTACCCGTGCGGAAAAAATCTTAGTAGAGGCTTTAGATAAAGATGGTAAGAAATTTACTTTAGAGGCGCATGGTTTGTTAAGCGTGTGTATTCAGCATGAGATGGACCATCTGCTTGGTAAAGTGTTTGTTGAGTACTTGTCTCCGCTGAAACGTAACAGAATTAAAAATAAAATGCTCAAGCAACATCGCGGCAAATAGATAAATCAAAGGTTAATGCATTGAAAATTATTTTTGCGGGAACTCCCGAATTTGCAGTGCCCGCCTTGGCTGCCTTAATTGCGGCAGGGCATGAGGTTGTGATGGTGTTAACACAGCCAGACCGTCCAGCTGGTCGTGGCATGAAGCTCAAGGCCAGTCCCGTTAAGGTGCTTGCAGAGCAGCATCAGTTGTTTGTGTTTCAGCCAGAAACATTAAAGGATGAGGCTGTTCAAGCGAGAATTGCGCAGACGAATGCGGATGTGATGATTGTCGCAGCCTATGGATTAATTATTCCAACGGTTGTGTTGCATATGCCAAAACATGGCTGTTATAACATTCATGCTTCATTGTTGCCGCGTTGGCGCGGTGCTGCACCAATACATCGATCTATATTGGCTGGCGACGCCCAGACTGGCGTGACGATCATGGAGGTTGTGCCTGCGTTAGACGCTGGGGCCATGGTGAGCAAAGGGGTTGTGCCGATTACTGAAAGTGATACAACACAGGGCTTGCATGATGCATTGGCTGCTATCGGAGCTAATTTGATGGTAGAGGCGATGCATGTATTAACCCAAACGGGGCATTTAGACAGTACGCCACAAGATGAGACTTTAGTGACCTATGCACATAAGTTAGAGAAAGCAGAGTCTGCAATTGACTGGCGAAAAAGTGCTGTTGAAATATCAAGACAAGTGCGTGCGTTTAATCCATTTCCTGTGGCACAAAGTGTTTTGCGTGGAGAAGTTTGCCGTATTTGGATGGCAACAGTTGCTCCTGAAGTCATCAGTGATGAGCGTTTACTTGATGCTGCGCCTGGCGAGGTGCTAGGCGTGCATGATGGGATTTTAGTTGCATGCGGCGAAGGTGTGTTGCGCGTTGCTGAGCTTCAGGCGCCTGGCGGTAAACGATTGAGTGCTCAAGCATTTATACAAGGGCATGCCTTAAAAGCTGGGGATCGATTTACCTCTAGTCTAGACGGTTGATTTTTGTAAAATTGTCACCAGTTTATGTAACAAGAGTACATAAATGAGGATGAAAACATGCTTGGAAATTGGTTAAAAACAGCGGTCTTAATGGCAGCTATCGTTGCCTTATTCGGTATGGTAGGTGCCGCCATAGGTGGCGCAGGCGGCATGATGGTTGCGTTGCTGCTTGCGGGTGCCATGAATATCTATGCTTACTGGTTCTCAGATAAGGCTGTATTGAAGATGTATGGGGCGCAAGAGGTGACTGCGGACAATCTGCAGTTCCGAAGTTACTATCAAATGGTGCGTCAGTTAGCAGAAAATGCGCAGTTGCCGATGCCTAAAGTCTATATCATCAACGAATCTCAACCCAATGCTTTTGCTACTGGACGTAATCCAGAAAATGCTGCTGTGGCTGCAACAGCCGGCATCATGCGTATTTTAAGCGAGAGAGAGTTGCGTGGCGTGATGGCACATGAGCTTGCGCATGTGAAGAACCGAGATACTTTAATTTCAACCATCTCAGCAACTGTCGCTGGTGCAATTGCTTCTATCGCCCAGTTCGGCATGTTATTAGGTGGAGGCCGCGATAACAATGGAGAGCGTAGTTTGAATCCAGTCGTAGGAATATTATTGATGCTACTAGCACCATTGGCCGCATCGTTGATTCAGATGGCTATTTCGCGCGCACGTGAGTTTGAGGCAGATAAAGCCGGTGCAGAGATTAGTGGCGACCCAAAAGCACTGGCTAGTGCATTAGAGAAAATTCATCATTATGCACATCAGGTGACAAACAAAACGGCAGAGGCTCACCCAGAAACTGCGCAGATGATGATTATTAATCCATTATCTGGTATCTCATTTGATCGTTTATTTAGTACGCATCCTAGCACTGAAGAGCGAGTGACAAGGCTGATGGGAATGGCAACGCACTAGTAACTAGTTTTATATTTTTCAGTTTTAAATAGGCGGAAGCTTTTGATATCGCCTCTAATTTTAAGTTCTACGGTGTTGTGCTGTTCTGCGGCTTGGTTTTTCATAAAAGGACTAAGTCTATCATCTCAAATAATGGCCCAACAGAATTGCAGATTTAGCTAGCGGGATAACCGTGAATAAAATAATTGAACCTCTTACAAGGTAGCGCCAAGTTATGCTGGGTGTGTTAGTGGAACAGCGCCATACGACAATTGCAGCTCCCAAAAAAATTACCAACACAGCCGAGTAGGCCAATGGTGTAAGAATTAGGTCAGCTACCTTGGTTGGTTCAATAACATGAGTGCGCCTAAGGATTGCTAGTATTTGATAAACAGTGAGAGATGCAACTGCTGGAAGCGCTATATAGAACACCCAAAAAGCTTTCCAAAGTTCAAGTTTTCCAGTTAGTGCTAAATCTAGGATTGTTTCTTTTGAGCACTGCTCTTCAGTAGGGTTAGTCTTAGTCAGTTGGCGATATAAAAGCATAGTGGTAACGCCAAAGATGGCGGACCACGTTGCTACGAACCAAAGTCCCCAAGAGGCTATCAACCATCCAGTTTCTTTTTGAGTGGTTACTGATTCCGCTAAGAGTAAGGAAATCTTCTTAAGTACAACGAAGTCCTGAATGTTGTTGATATCATTCGTGAGATTCGGCAAAGATGTGGGTAACGCTGAAATATAAACAATTTTGAAGATAAGCAGAGATGCAATTGCTGAAACGAAAGCCCAAGCTGACAACGCTATGAGTATTTGAGATGCTCGTTTGGTAGGTGGCAAGTTCAAAGTGGATTGTAGTAGGCTGGACTAGGTGACGCCATAAGTGGTTTAGAATATATCAAGCATAAATTGAATTGTGTGAGGGCGCAAGCCTCGGAATGGTATGGATATGCGCCTCACTTGAGAGTGCGCGAAACGCACTCTCAACGATAGTCTTAGTGCTTATCTTTACCTTTTCCGTGACCATTGCCACGTTTGTGGTCATGATTGTCTCTACCGTGGTCATCATAGTCTCCACGATGATTGTCACTATGACGTTCGCGATAACGCGGTGCGAAGTCGTCGCGATACCAGCCGTCTTGAACGAAGTAAACTTGGCGACCGCAGGCGTTGTATCGGTTGCAGTAACGCTTCCAGTTTTTATAATGGCCTGGTGGAACCCTTAGATACATAGGCTCATAGACTTCTACGTGGCGATGCACAATGATAGGTTCTCTGTAGATTACCCGCGGTTGTGGATATGGATAGTCGCCAATATCAATCTGTCCATAAAATCCTGGTTGTCCTACACTAATTGATACCCCTACGTCAGCTGCAAAGACTGTGCTTGTCGAGGCAAGCATCAATCCAGCAATAAGGATGCGCTTTAAAATGTTAGTTCTGTTCATGAATAACTCCTTGTGAATCGAAATCATACAACGCACTGGCGTGGCTG
>Ga0160185_101954_pt1 | contig 19179 bp, 13 predicted proteins | sample met14sb_2_FD_108556 | JGI IMG/M metagenome (GOLD analysis project Ga0160185, IMG submission 108556) | Synthetic bacterial communities of pure cultures from sediment of Lake Washington, USA, under high oxygen condition - MT... | ecosystem: Engineered > Modeled > Simulated communities (microbial...... | reverse complement strand
TATCGCTCGCGCGGTTGCCGGCACTCCAACTGCTAAAGAAGTTGTTGCTGCTAAATCTGGTGCAAAACACCCATTTGCTACTAACAACGTTTAAGTTTTTAGTTTCAAAGGCTGTCGAAGATACCCCGGCTTGCCGGGGTATTTTTTTGCCTAAAATTTTTCTAGCATAGCGGCGTCGATACTGCCGTTATGCAGGGCGCTAGCCAATAGCACAGCGGTAATGCCGATAGTTTTCAGGCGCATAAGATCTTTTACATTCCGAACGCCGCCAGCTGCAACAAAATGTTTATCGGGATGATCCTGGCAAAGCCGGCTGAGTTTTGCAAAATCCGGACCCTGATTGCTGCCGACCAAATCCAAGGTCATCACCACATTAGTTTCCGGCCACAGTTCGGGGCTATCCAGCCATCCCGGATGACCCAAAACCTGGTTATGTTTAAAATCCAACGATAGGATCAGATCGGTATTTTTTAACGATATGGGTAGTCGTTGCGACTCAGTACCGATGACCGGCTTACAATTACTTGCACGATTCGTCATGGTGAGTGCTTGATAGCTACTGCCCTTATCCAGCCAAAATTCCTTGTTTGGATATTGGCGAAACAAGTTGTCGATGGCCTCATCGTGGTTACCTTGGCCGCCGATTGCGTCTAAGTCTGCGATATAAAACTTTGGAAATGGATACAGCTTTAATAAACTCGTCACGACGTTGCTTATTTCGCTGCTCTCGCATATAGACGAGGTGTAATGTACGGGTTGATAACGGCTGCGGTCGCCGCCTGCGGCGTAGACCACCAGGCCGTCTTTCAAATCAATGACTGGAATAATCTGCATAAGCCAAGCGAGTTTTAGAATTGAGAGTTCTGGTATTTGAATTTATTACCGGCGGCGGTTTGGTCGGGCAGGCATTGCCTGCTTCGCTGGCGACGGAAGGCAGCTTGATGTTACAGGCTTTAATCGCCGAACTGAAGTGTCTGGACGATCTTCAGCTATGTGTGCCCTTGGATGAGCGCTGCGCCAGACCGGATATGCTGTTGCCAGGCGAAATTGTGACGGTAAGCGCCGCTTGCGACATCTTTGCACTGTTGCGGGATTTACTGACACAAGCTGATTTGTTTTGGCCCGTCGCACCGGAAAGTGACAGTATGTTGCACAGCTTGGCTGAGCTGGCTATTGCCGCGAATGTCGAAGTCTTATTATCCAGTCCGGCGGCCTTGAGCGTATGCGCCGATAAGTATGCGACTTATCAAGCGTTGAAAAAACGGATGATTCCGGCGGTGGCAACTCATCTCCTTAGCGAAACGGCGGAGGGTATCGGTTTAGCGGATAAGCTGGTCGTCAAGATTGCGGACGGCGTCGGGTGCCTTGATAGTTTGCAAATCGATGCCGAGCATTTGCCGGTCGCTATTGCCGAATTAACCGATCCGCACCGCTATGTGTTACAGCCTTATATTCACGGACAGGCTGCGAGTTTGTCTTGTTTGTTTAAGCATGGCCAAGCCTGGCTTATCTGCTATAACCACCAGCAAATTGCTTTGCAGCAAGGCCGATTTAGTTTGCAAGGCTGTTTAGTGAATTTACAAACCGATAAGCTGAGCTTTTATCGAAATTTGGTAAGCGAAATAGCCGATGCGCTGCCTGGCTTGTGGGGCTACGTAGGTATCGATGTTATCGAGAACGCCAAACTAGGTCCGCTGGTGTTGGAAATTAATCCGCGTCTGACCAGTTCTTACGTCGGCATCCGCCAAGCGACCGGGATCAACGTGGCCGAACAGGTTTTGCGCCTGCGCCATGCCGAACCGGTGTTACAGCCGTATAGAAATGAAACAGTTCAAATCCATATCAATTAAAAAGGCAAAATGAACAAACAGATTGCAGGTTGGGACATTGGGGGGGCGCACGTTAAGTTGGCGTTGCTGGATGAGTCCGGACATATCCAGGCCCTTGCTCAGCAGGCTTGTCCATTATGGAAGGGGATAGAGTATCTGCATGGCACTTTGGCCGATTTGGCCGGCCAATTCGATTTGCAAAATTGCCGGCATGCCGTGACGATGACCGGTGAACTGGTGGATTGCTTTACCAGTCGCGAGCAAGGTGTCAACGCCATCGTCCGGGCTGTTTGTGAACAATTCAACGCCGAGCAGGTATCGGTATTTGCCGGCCTACGCGGCTTTTTGTCGGCAGCACAAATTCACCCAGCGGATTGCATGGACATCGCTTCTGCTAACTGGTTGGCTAGCTTGCTATCGGTGGCAAAACGCCAGCCAAATGCCTTGTTTGTGGATATAGGCAGTACCACGACCGATATTTTGTTGGTCGAAAATCACCAGCTAAAGGTACAAGGCTTCACCGACTATCAGCGCTTGGTATCCGGCGAGTTGGTGTATACCGGTATTGTCCGCACGGCGGTGATGGCGATTGCCCAGGAAGCCGAATTCAACGGCCAATCAATGGGTTTGATGGCCGAGTATTTCGCGACAATGGCCGATGTGTATCGCTTGACTGGTGACTTGAATGAAGTCCATGATCAAACTGACACGGCGGACGGCGCGGAAAAATCAGTTTCGGCTAGCGCCCGCCGCTTATCGCGCCTGACCGGATACGAATACAGTGAGGGCGATTATGGACTCTGGTTAGCTTTTGCCCAGCAACTCAAAACCAAGCAAACACAGAAAATCAGCCAAGCTTGTCTCAGACAATTGCAAAGGGCGGCAACCCGCTCGGCGATTACATTAGTCGGTGCCGGTGTCGGTCGCTTCCTGGCGCGGGATATTGCTGCGGATCTGGACGTCGAGTATCTGGACTTTACCGATTTGCTACCATCAACCGCTAAAAGCAATGATATTGATGCTGGCGATTGTGCGCCGGCCGCCGCCGTCGCTTATCTTGCCGGCGGGTTTGGTTAAAGCCGGCGGCTGCGGTAAAATCGGTACATTCCAAATCATGTCCTTGCGGCACATTCCGGCCGCTTAACAGCACTCCTTAATGCCTTTAGCCAAACCCATCAAACAACCGCTGCCTTATTTTCAAGACAGTGCAGCATTATTTGCCCCGTTGGCGCAGCAACCTTGGGCGGTATTTCTGGATAGCGCCCAGCCGCATAGCCATCAGGATAGGTTCGATATTATCGCTTACGGCCCAGTTGTAACTCTGCAAACACGCGGCGATATGACGTTTATCGAACGTGATGGCGTGATTAGCGAAAGTACCGAGGATCCTTTTGAGTTGTTGAAACAACAGTTAGGTGCGTCCTTAGCTAGTGTTGACGGACTGCCGTTCAACGGCGGGGCAATCGGGTATTTTGCGTATGATTTGGCCAGGCGCATCGAGCGTTTACCGGCGATGGCCGACGATGCGGAAAATCTGCCTGAGATGGCGGTGGGCATTTACCGCTGGGCGGTGATTGTCGATCATCAGCATCGGCAAAGCTGGTTGGTCAGTGTGGATTTACCGGAAAGCGAGCAGCAAAGACTAATCGCGGAATTCAGTGCGATTTCTACACCGACGGAAACTACAGAATTTAAAGTGCTGCAAGCGCCGTGCGCCAATATGGACAAACAAGCTTACGCCGCGGCTTTTCAACGCATCAAACATTATTTGAAAGAGGGTGATTGCTATCAAATCAATTTGACCCAGCGCTTCGAAAGCCCTTGCCAAGGCCAGCCATGGCAAGCCTATCAGGTGTTGCGGCAGATCAACGCCGCGCCATTCAGCGCTTATCTGAATTTTCCAGATGTGCAGGTCTTAAGTTCGTCGCCGGAGCGGTTTTTAAAAGTCACCGACGGCGCCGTGGAAACCAAACCCATCAAAGGTACCCGACCGCGCCGGAATGATTGGGAAGCCGATCAGGCACAGATCGAAGACTTGGTTTCCAGCACCAAGGACCGGGCCGAGAATGTGATGATCGTCGATCTACTCCGCAATGATTTGGGCAAGAGTTGCAAAAAAGGTTCGGTGTGGGTGCCGAGCTTATTCTCTGTAGAAAGCTATACCACCGTACATCACTTAGTCAGTACCGTGACGGGGGGGCTAGCGGAAGGCCAGCATGCCATCGATTTATTGCGCAGTTGCTTTCCAGGCGGCTCGATTACCGGCGCGCCGAAAATCCGGGCGATGGAAATCATCGAGGAACTGGAACCGCATCGGCGTGGCATTTATTGCGGAGCGATAGGGTATATCGGTTTCGACGGCAATATGGACACCAATATCGCGATTCGTACGCTGGTACACAATCACGGCTCGATACGTTTTTGGGCGGGCGGCGGCATCGTCAATGACTCGGTGCTGGACGAGGAATATCAGGAATGTTTCGATAAGGCCGCCGCCTTATTGCAGTTACTCCAACAGTTTGGCGTATGACGTGCGTAATCAAGCTGGGCGGCAGCTTGCTGGAAACAGCCGCCTTGCCCGCTTGCCTGGCGGCAATCGCCAATCGCGCCGGCCCGATTGTTATTGTGCCCGGCGGCGGGCCGTTTGCCGAGCAAGTGCGCATCGCGCAAAGTCAGTGGGGTTTTGATGATGTTGCGGCGCACCGGATGGCAATTCTGGCGATGCAGCAAATGGCCTGGTTGATGAATAGCCTGATGCCCGAATTTGCTGTAATCGCTGACGCGGCAAGATTAGCTTGCGCAGAGCAAGCCAATTCTATAGTGATCTGGTCGCCGCAAGTTGAGCAATTGGATAACGCCAATATCGCCGCCAGTTGGGACGTTACTTCGGATAGTTTGGCGGCCTGGTTGGCTGGCGTTATAGAAGCTGATGAGCTAATTGTCGTGAAATCGGCGCCGATTCCTGAGCGCCTGAGTTTGCCAGACTTACAGCAGCAAGGCATCCTGGATGCCGCTTTTCAACATTTCACCGCCCAGGCTAGTTACAAAATTACCGTAATGAATAAAGACCGCTTCCTGTCCCACCATGATTAATTTTATTAAAGCCATACTGAACAAGCGTTTGCGCAAGGCTTATTATCAAAGCCGGGAATCCTTACTGGGCCATCAAAAACGTGACATTGTCGTTATGCACGTCGGGAAGGCTTGCGAGAGTTTAAAGGACAGCCGCGATCAGTTCGTTGATGCTCTGGATAAATTCAAAAGCATCGTCAACGTGAAGGATAGTTCACTGGAACAGCGCTATCAGCAACTCAAACGCCGCTATGACCTATGCAAGGGTAAGGCTGAGCAAGTCAGTCAAAGAATTCAGGCGGTGGAAGACATTAGCGAAGCCTTGTTCAACGAATGGGAAGCCGAGCTGGCCTTATACAGCAACCGGGCCTTGAAGGCGCGCAGCCAGCAACAACTTAAAAAATCCCGGCAGCAATATGCCCGTTTGTTAAAAGCCTTACAGAACGCAGAAACCCGGATGCATCCGGTGTTGGCGGCGTTTCAGGATCAGGTGCTGTTTTTAAAGCATAACTTGAATGCCCATGCTATCGCGGCATTGCGGCACGAGTTCATGGAAATTGGTGTGGATATTTCGCGGTTGATCGAGGTGATGGAAAAAACCATCAGCGAGGCCAGTCAGTTTGTCGCGGTTCTAGTGGAACAGAAACAACTGCCGGCCCCAGTGCGCAAGTAACTTACATGGCGTGCATTTTGTAATCGACTCTTGCCGGTGGGTTTTTGTCACGTTGGTCAGGGGTTTTCTTGCGGTTTTGGTCGATACGTTCTTGTGAGTATTGGGAAATCATTTGGTCCCAGTTGTCGTATTTCTCATAGTCTTTGCTGCCGGCCGCTTTGCGTTTGGCAAACAGTTCTTTACCGGCTTCTACCAATTGTTCCGGTGTCTTGCCATCGATAGCGTCCAAAAACTCCTTGTTATTGCGGATTTCATCGCGTAAGGTCCAGAAAGACACTTCAAACTCAATGCGTTGGTCCAGCGGCAATTTTTCCTTGATTTGACTGATTGATCGATTGACCGTTTTTAAACTGCTGCCGTTGATTTGGTTGCTTTTATTGCAACCGGCTAAAAATGCGCAGATTAAAAAAACCAAAACAGTAGACGCTTTTTTCATGATGTAGCCCCCCAGTGGCTAAATAAACAAACCCGAATTTTGTATTTATAATGGTTGCAACGCGGGTTACCAAACAAACCAAATTACTCGGTAATTAAAAACACAAGCTTACCACATGCTGGAATTTATCCAACTTCTCAAACAGCGTTACCAAACTGTGCTACAGCAGCTGGATAAAAAAAATCCCCAGTACCTGGATTATCAGCAGCGTATAGAACAATTGTTACACGGCGAAGCCTTTATTCGCAAAGGCGAGCTGCTCGACAACAATCCCGGTTTTCCGCTGCAAATCGCCGTCATCGGGCCAACGCAGGCCGGTAAAAGTTCCGTCGTTAATCTGCTGTTAGATGCCAACGCCGCCGGTGTGAGTCCGCTGGCCGGTTACACGGTACAGGCCCAAGGCTTTTGCCACGGCCTGACGCCCGACGACTGCGATGGCATGCAACATTATTTCGGCCGCTTTCAACGTTTGGAGCAAACAGAGCTGCGGCCGGGAAGATACGATTGCTATTCCTTGAGTCCAAGCCCCGGCGCCTCGGCCTTGTTACCGGCTTGCGTCTGCTGGGATACGCCTGATTTCGATTCGATAGACGCCGCCGACTATCGGGAAGGCGTGATCCGCACGATTGCCTTGGCCGATATCGTGGTTCTGGTGGTGAGTAAAGAAAAATACGCCGATCAATCGGTGTGGGAAATGATGAAAGCCATCGAGGTTTTCCAGCAGCCAACCCTGATTTGCGTCAATAAACTCAATGAGGGCAGCGAGCAGGTGATTTTGGATTCGTTGCGGCAAAAGTGGCTGCAGACCCGTCACGATCCTTTACCTACTCTGGTGCCCTTGTTATTCCAAAAAGCCCCAGCGGTGCCGAACTGGCCGCAATCGGCCTCGCATGCCTTTAACGAACTGGCGAAAAAAGTCACCCGTCACAAACATGTTGCTCGCCAGCAGCAATTAATCAGCCGCTATTGGCTGGACTGGCTAGAACCGGTGTTTGCCGAACACCATGCCCAGCATCATTGGCAAACCCTGGTCGATCAAGCGTTGGCGCAAGCGGTTAAGGAGTACCAGCGCGATTATCTCAACCATCCGCATCATTACGAAACCTTCCAAAACGCTTTATTAAATTTGCTCACCTTGCTGGAAATCCCCGGCATCGCCAAAGCGCTAGGCAAGACCCGGCGGGCCATGACCTGGCCGTTTCGTAAATTATTCGCGTGGGGCGGCGGCACGCCTATCAATCCCAATCAGGAACTCGGGGTGTTGAATCAGTTAGGCGAACATCTCTTGATCCAGATCGCCGACCGCTTGCTGGAAAAGACCGAAACCGAGCCGGCCGATAGTCGCTGGTGGAAAGAAACCGCGATGGCGCTGAGACAAAAACGCGGCGATTTATTACAGATTTACAGACAAGCAGTGATGGACTATCACAGCGATTTTCAACAAGATGTGGAAGCCTCGGCGCAACGTTTATACGTAAAGCTGCAAGAACAGCCGATGATTTTGAACAGCCTGCGCGCCACCCGGGTTACCACCGATGCCGGCGCCTTATTGCTGGCTATTCAGGCCGGTGGCATCGGCGTCCACGATTTGGTGCTCACGCCCTTGATGCTGACCATGACTTCCTTGTTGGCGGAAAGCGCCATCGGTAGTTATATGCATAAGGTCGAAGCCGAATTAAAGCAGCATCAGCTCAATACCGTGAAGACGGCATTGTTTGAGACCTGCCTGAAACAGCGGCTGTATTTGTTGCCGCAAGGCGTGCTGTCGCCCACCCGTTTTAATATCTCCGAACAACAATGCCACGCCGCGGAGCAGGCGCTGAAAGAGAAGAAACATGGCTTACGATTACTCTGAATTGCTGACCCAAGCCCAGCAATGGGCCGCAGCCGCGCAAGCCGAAGGCCGATTGAGCGCGGAGCGGGCGCAATTATTGACCACTATAGACGCACGCAGTACGGAAAGCCTATTTGCCGCGAGTCAATCCGATCCGGATTGCAGACCTTTGATTGTTGCCTTTATGGGCGGCACCGGCGTCGGTAAAAGCAGTTTGTTGAATCGTCTGGCGGGGCAAGCCATTGCCCGGGCCGGCATCGAGCGGCCCACCTCGCGGGAGGTGACCTTGTATCACCATCAAAGCCTGGCGATTAATAAATTGCCGGTCGGCCTGCCCTTGGACAGCATCAAGATCAGCCAGCACAACGATGCGGCAAACAGCCATATCGTCTGGATTGATATGCCGGATTTCGACAGCGTTGAACTCGGCAACAAACGTTTGGTACTGGAATGGCTGCCGCATATCGACGCTTTACTCTATGTAGTCAGCCCCGAGCGCTACCGCGATAACAAAGCCTGGCAACTGCTGCTGGCGGAAGGTGCGAAACACGCCTGGCTGTTTGTGATGAATCAGTGGGATCGTGGCCAGCCGGTGCAATACGACGATTTTAAACAGCAGCTGGGTAAGGCCGGTTTTACCGATCCCTTAATCTTTCGCACCAGTTGCAGCGAACCGGACGGCGACGAGTTCGCCGCATTGCTGGAGCAGTTGCGGCAACTCTCTGGACAGCATAGCGTCGCCCAATTGGAGCAGCGCGGCGAACAATTACGCCGCCAGCACCTAAAGCAGACCTTGCAACAACTGGCCGAGGATTTTTCCGCGGAAAACTACGCGCAATTACAGCAGAACTTTGATGCACTATGGCAGCATACCGAAGCCAGCTTGCAACAAGGTCTGGCCTGGCCGATCAAACAACTCGCGCAATTCTGGGCGGAGAACCTGGGCCAAGCAGCAGACATCAAATTGTGGGACGACTGGGCGCAGAATCGCCTGAACGATTTGCTGGACGAATTGGTGTTGCAAGCCGCGCAAGCCAATATTCCCAGTAAACCTTTAAAAAATGCTCTGCAAGGCATCCGCGACAATACCGAGAAAAACCTCACCGCTCAAACTGAACTGGCTGGCCGACAGGCTTTATTGCAGCCCGGCAACGGCGCTCAGCGTTTTATGCTGAGATTCACCGCGATCTGCGAAACGGTCTTGCCTCTGGCGGCGATGGGCGCAGTGGGCTATCAAGTATTCTCCGGCTACTACCACAGTGCCGCCGACGCCAATGCCACTGCTTATTTGGGTACTGACTTTGCGGTGCATAGCGTGTTGCTGATTGGGCTAAGTTGGCTTATTCCGTTTTTCCTGCACAAAAAAATCCAGCCGTCTTTGCAGAAAGCGGCTTTGAAAGGCTTACAGAAAGGTTTACAGCAAGCTTTGGCGGAAGTGAGGGCGGAGATCAAGCAGGCGATGTTGGGCGAACAACAACGGCATGAAGTGCTGGGGCAGCAACTTGCAGGGTTGATCGAGCGTTGCGGTGCCGGGCCAACGATGGCTCTGGAAAATGGAAGCCTCCTGGGACGGGTATTGTTGCTTAAGTGAGATTCTTCAGTTTGAGGTTTTGCAGGCTAAGATTAACGTGCATTCAAGTGCCCCAAGCTTGGATAAATTTTAAGTTTGCGTCTGAAAAGCACAGTCTTCTTACAATTTGAATCGTGCTGCCAACTTATCTAGGCTTGCCGCCTGTTGTGCCAATTGTTCCGCGCTTTGCTTGGTTTTCTCTACAGTTTTAGCCAGCGAATTGGCATTTTGCGAGATCTGTTCCACCCGATCAGCCATATCGCGTGTAGCAGCCGATTGCTGGCCCAGTGCGCCACTAATCCCGTCTACCGACAATGTGACGCGGTATTGGGCATCGAGAATTTCGTTGACCGATTGGCCCGCCTGGCTGGAAAGCGCCACGCCGGATTCAACGCCGGTTACACCACTTTCCATAGCCTGCACGGCGGCTTTGGAGGCTTGACGAATTTTTTCCACCATTAATTTAATTTCACCGCTGGATGTGCTGGTGCGCTCGGCAAGGGTTCTTACTTCGTCTGCAACCACTGCGAAACCTCGGCCGTACTCGCCGGCTCGAGCGGCTTCAATCGCGGCGTTCAGAGCAAGCAGATTGGTTTGTTCGGCGACACCGTGAATCACATCAACAATACTGGTTATTTCCGAGCTGATTGCTTCCAGATTGCGAATGTAGTCGGCCGCATTTACAACAATGGCTGAAATTTTTTGCATCTCTTTGGCGGTGGAGCTAATGACTTTTGTGGATGACTCGGCGCGCTGTCCTGATTCGAACGCAACCTGCTTGGCGTCCAGCGCATTACCGTTGACTTGTTCGAGCGATACCGAGAGCTGTTCGATAGTGGCCGCCATGCTGCAAGCTGCCTCGTAACCGTTATTGGCGATAATCGATTCTTGCGCGGCGGCCTCTAACAGGTCCGCCGAATATCGATTAAGTTGGAATACGCCGTTGTGCATATCGGAGATTAGATTGTGTAAGTTCTTGCGCATCTCCGCTAACTTTCTGAGAAGTTGTCCGATTTCATCGTCGCCTGCATCGGGGATTACCACCGTCAGGTCGCCGGCGGCGATAGCCCCAGTGACTTTTTCCGCTTGATCAAGGCTGTAACGGATTTGGTGAATAATCACGTAGGCCATTATCACGAAAGCTATTGCGCCCAGTAATGCCAGTCCGACCAGATACCAGGTTGTGCTGTCGACGGTTTGGTTAAGGTTTGCCAAGGTTTCATTGGAATATCGGTTGGAAATTTTGACGGTTTCTTCCAATGCTTCGTGATGTCGTTCGTACTGTTGATCCAGGCGTTCCATCGCCAGGTCCATTGTTTTTAGATCACCTTCCTTGATTGCTGGAATATAGCGTTCCTCCAATTCTTTCCACCACTGATCAGCTTGTTCGCGTTGCGCGCCCAATATGGCTTGTTTTAGTTGGGCGGGAATACCCTGTGTGGACTCCCAATAGCGATTGCGGGTGTCATACTCGATTTTCAGTTCTTTTAATCGCACATATTTCGGTTCTTTATCTTTGTCATGGTAAAGCTGTTCGGCCATTAACTGAGCTTCAACCAGAAATAAAGGGGGCGGTAGAATGTCTGCGACAATATCTTTTCCTTGTCCCATACGGTGTGCTGCATCTCCGTCATAATCTAAGGCGTGATAGCCAAGTAACGCCAGGCCGGCCAGCAGTAGCGACGCAAACCAAGACATCAGTTGAAGTTTGGCGGCTATCGAAAAACGATTTAGCATACACATTCCCCTCTGTATTAATAACGTGAAAGTTGAGTAGAAATTGTAGAAGAAATCTAAGCGCCCTATAAACCACGCCATTGAATTTTTCTACAAAGCCGTGCGATTTGGTTAGGCCGTTGGATTGGCGCAGTGCCAGGGCAGCAATGCCTCAAAGTCTTCGACGGTTTTGGCCAGGGGCAACTGACGGAAAAACGCCGCCAGATAGGTGTAAGGTTCGATTTGGTTGGCTTTGCAGGTTTCGATCAGCCGAAAGACTTAGCGGTTTTTTTTTTAAGCGATGCATTTTCGCGCCAAGGTTCTCCACGAGGTATTGATATGCCTTTCTCCCGTTCTAAGCAAACCGATCCCACCCGAAAAATATCGACATTAAAGGCGTTATGGCCGTTTATCCGTCCCTATCGCGCTAGAATGCTGTTAGCCTTTTGCCTATTGTGTCTCGGCTCGGCGACGATTCTGTTAGTACCTTTGGCGTTCCGCGATCTGATTGATTTTGGCTTTGGTCAGCGACGGGCAGAGCAGGGTGGGTTGTTAGGCGCGCTGAGCATTGATGGACATTTTCTGGCGCTATTTGCCTTAGCCTGCCTGTGGGCGGTGACGATAGCGGCACGTTATTACACGGTCAGTTGGGTTGGCGAACGGGTGACCGCGGATTTGCGTAGCGCGGTTTACGAACGGGTCTTGGCGCAGTCTCCGCAGTTTTTCGAAACCTTGCAAACCGGGGAAGTTTTGTCACGACTGACCGGCGATACCACGCTGATTCAGACTGTGGTGGGCAGTTCGATTTCCATGGGCTTACGCAGCGTATTCCAGTTTATCGGCGGCATGATTATGTTGGCGGTGACCAGTCTGCATCTGTTCTCATTGATATTGGGCTTAATGATCTTGCTGACCTTGCCGATTTTGGCAATGGGCCGGAAAGTAAAAAAGCTGTCGCGGGAGTCGCAGGATAAGATCGCCGATGCCTCGGCGCTGGCCGGCGAGATCCTCAATGCGGTACCTACGGTCCAAGCCTATACCCAGGAAGGCCGTGAAGCAGCGCGCTTTAGTGAGCGCGCCGAAATCAGTTTTATGACAGCTGTCCGTCGCAGCCGGTTTCGTTCCGCGTTAACGGTTGTTGTCATCACGGCCGTGATGGGTTCCATTATTTTCGTATTGTGGATAGGTGCCAACCAGGTCAACGCGGGTGTTATGACCGGCGGGCAACTGGCTTCTTTCGTGCTATATGCCACGCTGGTGTCCGGCGGGATCAGCACCATAGCCGAGGTCTGGGGTGACGTGATGCGGGCGACCGGCGCAACCGGGCGCTTGCTGGAACTGCTATATGCCCAACCGGCAATCATTGATGCTGCTACACCTCAGCCTTTGGTAAATGGCGATACAGCGGCGATTGAATTTCAGCAAGTCAGCTTCAGTTACCCGTCGCGCTTGCAAGCCGCCGCACTGGATAGAATCGATTTAAGTATCTCGGCAGGGGAGAGCGTCGCTTTTATCGGCCCGTCCGGTGCCGGCAAGACCACGTTGTTTCAATTGCTGTTACGTTTTTACGATGTAACGCACGGTACCATCCGCCTTAACGGTCAGGATATTCGTCACCTATCCTTACAGGAACTGCGCGGCAAAATTGCCATTGTGCCGCAGGATGCTGTGATTTTCTCGACCACCGCGCTGGAGAATATTCGTTACGGCAGGCCCGACGCCAGCGACGAGGAAGTTATTGCGGCCGGGCAATTGGCACAGGTGGCGGAGTTCATCGACCGCTTGCCGGACAGCTACCAAACTTTTCTCGGCGAGCGCGGTACACGTTTATCCGGTGGGCAAAGACAGCGCATCGCCATTGCTCGGGCCATTCTGAAAAACGCTCCGCTGTTGTTGCTGGACGAGGCGACCAGCGCGCTGGATGCAGAATCGGAAGTATTGGTACAACGGGGTTTAAATGCCGCCATGCAGGGTCGTACCACCCTGATTATTGCGCACCGTTTGGCCACCGTGAATAAGGTCAGCCGCATCGTGGTGTTGGATCAAGGCCGCATCGTCGAAACCGGCTCGCCCGAGGATTTGCGCAAACAAAGCGGACTCTATGCTAGGCTGGCGAATCTACAGTTCGATGTGCAATAAGTCTGCATACGCCTAATGCCTGGGGCGAATCTGTTGCGGTAGAAGATGTATAGCTGTAGCGGCTTGCAATCGAAAAAGCGCAAACCAGCAATCAGCGTAATTTTCGACCGGAATTAAATGCAACTGACGGTCGTTCAAACCGAGATTATTTGCAACTGAACCTGCAATCATCTGCTCAGACTTGCAATCATCCGTCGCAAACCAGGATTATTTGCAACTGTGTTGCCCCGCTAAAGCACAGATTGGGCGCGAGTTCATACTGTACCACGAGAAGCGGCAGCGTCAGCTTCAGACACGGTACAGCGTCAATAGACCAGGTTCGCCAACCTCACAACAGATAACGCTCTCTTACTGGTAAAAAAAGAGGGGTTACAGCGTGAGATCGAGGCTCTGGAGCTTGAGAAACGGCAGCGGCTCGGACAGTATGCAGCCGTTAGCGATCTTGGGCTTTCGGCGGCCGATAGCCCAGTCGGCAAGGTTAAAACCTTGACAGTGAATAAAGGGCTTGGGCTGTCTATGCGCATGTAAGGCCGTAGCAGTCGGCGGAACCCATGACAGGTTCCGCCTAACGGCTTTAATGTTAGTTATGAAGTGGGTTGTTCTTTCGATCTTTTATAGCCCAAAAAAATGCCAACAATTGCACCAGTTAGTATAAAAAAATCTTGTATTCCCAGTGTTCCAAAGTAAATCAAACCTTGCTCGTGAATTATCGCTTCACGCATTGCTATTTCGTTCCAAAGCGAAATGTTCTCTGCAATTAACAGAATCGGAATAGGAAGCAAAAAAAACATTTAGCCACCATCGGAATCGCCCTAAAAAGATCATTCCACACCCAACTAAAACCCCTAAAAACAAAGCGGATGGAATAGATTGAACTTTATCAGAGACTTCGGCAAAAGCTATCATTGGATAACAACCGAAGGTCATACACAAAATTTTCTGTTTTATATTCATTTGACAATCAGTGGAATAATGCCGTCAGGGTCTTTCTTAATATCATTCAGTAACTGATTTGTTGATGAGTTTCCGAACACACCGCCACCAACATCAACACAACCGGCAGAACCTTTAATACTTCCACCATGCAAGAAGAAACCGGAACGACCAAATGTGTTAGTTCCTCTATTTGGAGTTAATGGCCCTCGCCAATCGCCCCAGTCGGCTCCAACACCGGGTAAGTTTCTAATTAAATCGCCAATAGCATTAGGGTTAGAAATATCTTGAGCGTTTAACGTGTAATTACCGCTTGGAATTGCGCCTTTGTTTGGCGTCGATGCATCGCAGCCAATGCAATCCGGCCGTCCTGACGTTGCTGTTAAAAAGTATGAAGATTGACTAGGCTGCTCAGGATAAACAGAAAGTATTTGAGAAGCCGTATCATAATAAAGTGAAGTTAATCCTTTCGGATCGATGTACTTCAGCGGGTTGTTGAGGGCATAAGGATAGGTATTAATGCCCCCCGTCAAGCCAATCGGATCACTCTGCAAATACCGGCCAAGGTCGGGCTGATAATAGCGGTGGTAGTTGTAATGCCAACCGGTTTCCTGATCATAGTATTGGCCTGGGAAGCGGAGGTTTTGGGTAATGTTGGGGTTGACGGTGGTGACTTGGCCGAATGGGTCTAACTGGGCATTCCAGACGCTTTGTTGGGTTTGGTCACTGACGGTTTGCGGTGCGCCCAGGTGGTGGTTGTGAAAGTAGACGATCGGACTGGTTGCGTTGTTGCCGTCGATGCGCGCCAAGGGTTGGCCGTCGAGGTAGACGGTCTGTTGCGTGCTGCCGCCCAGGCTTTCGCTGATCATTTGGTCTTGCTGATCGTAGCCGTAGTATGTGCTGTTCAACGCCGTGGTTTTGCCGATGCGGTGACCGAAGGCGTCGTAGCGGTAGCTGCCGAGGCTGGTGTTGCCTTGTGCGACGCTGGTTAGGCGTTGATCGGCGGCATAGTTCAAGGTGTGGTTGCCAACTTGGCTGACATGGCCTTGTGGGGTATGGCTGAGGCTGATGGTGGGTGTGCCGGTGAGCGACAACAGTTTTTGGCTGCTCAGGTCGTAGTGGTAGTCGGTTTGCGCCTGGCCGCGTAATGCGATGCTGCGGTTGCCAACAGCGTCGTAGCTGTAGCTCAATGGCTGGGTGCCGCTGACAGTTAATATTCGGTCGAGTGGGTCATAGGTGTAGGTCTGGCTGTTGGCGGCATTGAGGTTGTCAGTCAGTGTTTGCAGGTTGCCGGCATTATCGTAGCCGTAGTTGATATTTTGTAGGATGCCCACGCTTTGCGCGGTCAACCGATAATCCAGGTCGTAACTGCGATCTAACATCAAGCCATTGCCATAATTCAAGCTCGTAACCGGCCCGAATGGCAAATGATTAACTGCATCTGCCAACACGCGTGTCGTTGTGATGCCGGACACCACATCCACTACTTGTACCTGCTGCACTTGGCCTGCACCGTCATAGACGTTTTGGATGCTGCGGCTAGCGCTAGGCTGGGTTTCCGTGAGCTGATTATCGGCACTGTAGTGATAGCTTATGTCGCTAATCAACGTATTGGTACCGGTGGCTTTTACGCTACGGCCAACAAGGTTGCCACGTAAATCAAAACGTTGTGTGGTGTCAATGTCGCCACGACGGGTATTGCTTAGCCGGCCTTTTTGGTTGGCTAAGTTCGTCGTACCGCCATCGTAGAGATTGACGACATCCGCCTCCGTCCCCGGATAATCAATGCCTAGCAGGCGATTGAGGGCATCGTAGCTGTAGGTGGCCGATATGTTGCCGGCATCGGTTTTTTGCAACAGATTACCGGCGCTGTCGTAGCTGTATTGGGTGATGCCGGTATTGGGGCTTTCCAGTTGGGTTAGATCACCCAAGCCGTTGTAGCTATAGAGCGTACTGTGGTTGTTGGCGTCCGTGACTTGGGTGAGGCGGTCTTGGCCGTTGTATTGGTAATCGGTCAAGCCGGCCAGCGCGTCGGTGGTGCGAATCAGTCGGTCCAGACTATCGTATTGATGCTGAGTGGCGTGACCGTTAGCATCGATGATTTTGGTCAGGTTGCCGTTGGCGTCGTATTGATAGTGGGTGGTTTGGTTGTAGGCGCCGATGTCCTGGGCTAGACGATTCAAGGCATCGTAGACGCGACTATGGGTTTTGACGATGTTACCGCTGCTATCAAGAATGTCTTCTTTGATGCGATTGCCGATTGCATCCAAGGTGTAGTGGATCTTACCGCCTAGGGCGTCGGTAATGTCGGTCAGCCTATGAGCCGCATCATAGCTGTAGGTGACGTAAACTCCGGTGGGACGGGTAACTTTGGTCAGATTGCCGATGGCATCGTAGGTGTATTGAGTAGTGTTACCGTCCACGGTTCTTTGCGTGAGTCGGCCTCTAGCGTCGTAGCTTAGGTTGACCACCAAGCCGTTGGGATCGGTCATAGTCAACGGTCGGCCGTTGGCGTCGTAATTATTAAAGGTTGTAACATGGCTCAGAGCGTTGGTAACGGTATTTAAGTCACCGGGTTTGTGGCTGGCCGTTCTGTCCGAATAATAGCTATAGGTAGTGATGTCGTTGGCATCGGTGCGCGGGCCATCGACTGTCAGGACTTGGCCGAGATTGTTGTAGGTGTAGCGCCATACACGCGAGTCGCCCGTTGCCGTTGCAGCCAAACCCAGCGCACCGTTGGCATCGGTAGTGGCTTGCTCGATAGCCTTACACAATACGGCAAGGGGCTTCCCGTTTGAAAGTGTCGCCGAAGTGGGCGCGCAACTGGCGATAGCGTTTCCGTTACTAGGATCGGGCTGACCATTGTAAACCCAGGTGGTGAGTTTATAGGGTTCGGCACGCTGAGTTTCTAGCCGCCAGTCGGGGTGCCACGCTCGGCTGACTTTGCGTTCGTTGGATGTTGCCGTTGGGACGTAGGCCGATGCATTGGCCGGACAGTTTCCAGCCGAAGCCACGCCCTCTATGAGAGTGGTTTCCAGGTTGCGGTTCAGGTCATAGGCATGACAACTTAGGTTGCCGTTAAAGTCGGCTCGGCTGGCAATGTTGCCATTAATGTCGTAGTTCAATGCACTACCCGAAGCAGGACAACCCGCCCCGGCTGGCTGGTTAGACCCCGTGCTTTTTAAGACCCCCAAACTAGCGGTGAAATGGCTGGACCGGACAGTACCTAAAGGATCTGTAATACTTGAGCTACGTTCATCTAAAGCATATTGCAGATTATATTGATCGACTCCTCCTGCATGCTCAGTTCTAATTACCTTCCCATTTACATCGTATTTGTAGGTAGCATAGCGCACTCCCTTTTCATCAAAAATACCGGTTAGAGCATGCGGCTGGCTAGTACCGCTAGTGTTGATGCTTTCGCCGGTATCTCCGCCGTAAATATAGAGTTTTCTCGGATTGTTAGGTAAAACACCAGGATAAATCACTTCTTTAAGGTTATCGGAACTAGTATAACTATACTGGTAGACATTCCCGGCCGGATCGCTAAGCGTTGCCATTTGGCCGGTTGCATAATAAGTGAAGTTTATGCTGTTACCAAAGCTGTCGGTGACTTTAATTAACAAATCAGGTTTAGGAGCAACGGTAACGGATGTTGAGCTATTACTATACGTTAAGGTTTTAAAACGGCCATTGGACTTTTGAATTTTAATTAACTTACCTTTGACGTCATAAATTTCCAAGTCGTCGTTCGAGTTTTTGATCTGCCATCCATTAAAAGTTGTACCTGAATAAAGTTGTTCCAATTTCAGTATAACGTCTGAATCTGAAATCCAAAGCGTATCCGATTTGGTAAACCGAAAATAACGCCCATCGGGACGGTAAACAACAGCTGTCGATACGCCATTGTTAGTTGAAAGCAGAATCTGTGAGTCGAATTCATTGATCCAGTTATAGCCATTCACCGATAACAATGAAATCCCATCAGAGTTATATGTTCTGGTGAAGGACAAATCACCAGATGCATTTTTATAGTCGACCTCTTTCCAATATTTGTTTCCAGTCGCTGAATTAACAGGGTTGGGTGTCATCACCAAGCAATTATCACCACCGCCATTCTTCGCTTTGTCTATGGGGTTTGAGCAAGCGGCATATGTCCCTGACCACGAAAAATAAACAGAGCCGCCTGTGGAGATATAGGTGCAGTGACCTGAACAATTGTATCCGGTACTCTGGCCATTGTTGGAGCATGAATCTCGATAACAAATGGTCCCTGGACTACTAATACTATCTGGGTTTTCATAGGAAAAATATACATTTAGTGCCAGCGGTTTTGTTTCAAAACATCCGAGTTTTGAATTAACTATCCAGCCTGCTTGAGCATCATTAAAGAATGAATAAAATGCAGAAAAAGCAAACCAATATATAAATAAGATTCGGTAATTTATTCTAGGCATATTATTGGGCTTTTCCCACATCAAAGTAGATTCATACGCATCAACTATGCGTGCGTTCTCATATTTAATTTGTTTAATAGATTGTGGCATCACAGGTTTTTAAAACCAAAATTAGACAAATAGCCATGTCAGACTCTAAAAAGAAGGGATCCAGGCCTATCGAACCACTGTAAAAAACGAAGTGAACTACGATCAGATTGTTTTGTCAGCTGAGTATAGATGTAAAGGAGTCGCCTAAAAGAAAGAGGGTGCATGCTAGTGTTTATTTTGTGACCGAATCTACATCTAATTGGATCAGCGCTTCAGCTAGCCCAACAAACAACAAAAAAACATCGATAAACATTCTAAAAATTTACCGAAAAACAAAATAGCTAATTGACTATCGCGCTAAGCGGGTTACGTCGTCTTAATGTAAAAGATGAAGCTGACACCGACTTAGAAACATTCCCAGTCCAGAATACGTCCGTTTTCTGGAATTTTCAATTTTCCACTTCCTGACGCCGTTTTATAAGGCTTCCAG
>Ga0160185_110746_pt1 | contig 20027 bp, 16 predicted proteins | sample met14sb_2_FD_108556 | JGI IMG/M metagenome (GOLD analysis project Ga0160185, IMG submission 108556) | Synthetic bacterial communities of pure cultures from sediment of Lake Washington, USA, under high oxygen condition - MT... | ecosystem: Engineered > Modeled > Simulated communities (microbial...... | reverse complement strand
GAAAAGATAGATACTCACGCTACAAAAGGCAGTCAACCTAAAACTAAAATTGTAACAAAATATGTTTGTCCAATGGACGGCTCAACTTCTGATACCGAAGGGAAATGTTCTAAATGTGGAACTGGAATGGTAAAAATTACCGAAAAGATAGATACTCACGCTACAAAAGGCAGTCAACCTAAAACTAAAATTGTAACAAAATATGTTTGTCCAATGGATGGCTCAACTTCTGACAAACCGGGGGAATGTCCTAAATGTGGAATGGAAATGGCTAAAACGGAGGGTAAGAAAAAATAATCCAGTCGCATAAATTTTAAATTTCCTTTTAGTTTAATTCAATGCACATGATACCAATAATAAGGATGCAATGATTTTAATGACCCTATAAAATGAAAAAATTAATTTCTATATAAAAATGGGTTTTCAAAAAAATATTCATCAAAAAATGTTGCAAATACCAACAATATCAATTAAAAAAAATAATAAAATGAAAAATCTAATCCTTTCAGCCATAGCGATGGCATTTGTACTTGTTTCTTGTAATCAAAAAAATAAAGAAGCTGCAACAACTAATTCGGAAACAACAGAGAGTACCTCGCAATTATACGCGTGTCCAATGCACCCAGAGGTTACAGGAAAAAAAGGTGAAAAATGTTCAAAATGTGGAATGGAATTAACCGAACCAGTTGTACAAAATGAAGCAGCTCATGATCATACTGATGGTAGTCATAGTCATAATGATACAACAACAGTTGAAGTTAATACTGAAGCTACATCGGTTACCCAAACAACATTTTCAACAAGCGAAATAATCTCTGGTTATTTAAAACTCAAAAACGCACTCACAAAAGACGATACAAAAGGAGCAGCCAATGCGGGTAAAGCATTATATGCAACTTTCAATAAAGTCAATACTAATGCAATAGATCCAAAATTGAAAACAGAATATATTGATATTGCTGATGATGCTAAAGAACACGCAGAACACATTGGTGATAATGGTGGGAAAATTGACCACCAAAGAGAACATTTTGCGATGTTGAGTAAAGATGTGAATGATTTGATAAAAATATTTGGAGCAAAACAAAAACTATATCAAGATTTTTGTCCTATGTATAATGAAGGAAAAGGGGCTATTTGGATAAGTGAAAGCAAAGAAATAAAAAATCCTTACTACGGTTCGAAAATGCTTACTTGTGGTTCTATGAAAAAACAATTATAAAATGAAAAAAATCATCAAGAAAATACTCATAATCGGGTTTGTTATTTTTTTGTTGATGCAGTTATATCAACCTGCTCGTAATGAAAGTTATGAGCAGGAATTAACTGCAAATTTCACAAAAATGTACGATGTTCCTAAAAATGTTGAAACTATTTTACGGACATCTTGCTACGATTGTCACAGTAACAATACTAATTATCCATTATATTCTTACATTCAGCCAGCACGGTTTTTTATGGAAGAACACATTAAAGATGGTAAGAAGGATTTGAACTTTAATGAATTTGGAAAGTACTCCAAGCGAAAACAAGAAAACAAATTAGAAGCTATCATCAAACAAATAAAATCTGATGAAATGCCCTTAGCGTCCTACACGTTACTTCATAAAAATGCAATAGTAACACCTGCTCAAAAAGAGGAAGTAATCAATTGGATAAATAAAACAAAAGATAGTCTTTCATTAGAAAACTAAACATTATGGTAGAAAAATTAATATCATTTTCACTAAAAAATAGATTTGTTGTTCTTCTCGTCTCAGCTTGCTTATTAGCTTGGGGTATTTATAGCGTGCAACAAAATCCTATAGATGCCATTCCAGATTTATCCGAAAATCAAGTCATTGTCTTCACGGAATGGATGGGAAGAAGCCCGCAGGTTATAGAAGCACAAGTAACCTATCCTTTGGTCTCTAACCTACAAGGTATACCAAAAGTCAAAAATATTCGTGGTGCATCTATGTTTGGGATGAGCTTTGTATATATCATTTTTGAAGATGATGTAGATGTCTATTGGGCAAGAACTCGTGTATTGGAAAGATTAAATTATGCCCAACGATTACTACCTCAAAACGTAGTGCCGACATTAGGCCCAGATGGAACTGGAGTTGGTCACGTCTTTTGGTATCATTTAGAGGCTAACGGTATGGACTTGGGAGAACAAAGAGCTTTACAAGATTGGTACGTGAAATTTGCATTACAAACTGTTCCTGGCGTGGCTGAAGTAGCATCATTTGGTGGTTTTGAAAAACAGTACCAATTAGTGCTAGATCCCTTGAAAATGCAGTACTATAATGTGAGTATGATGGAAGTGATGAATGCAGTCAAAGCAAATAACAATGATGTTGGTGGTCGAAAATTTGAGATGAGTAATATGTCTTACATAGTAAGAGGTTTAGGGTACATAAAAAACATAAAAGATGTAGAAGATATTGCTATTAAAAATTATAATTCCGTTCCAGTAAAGGTAAAAGACATTGGTTCGATACAAATGGGTGGAGATTTACGCTTGGGAATTTTTGATGAAAATGGAACAGGTGAAGTTGTAGGAGGAATTGTAGTCATGCGTTATGGTGAAAATGCAGATAAAGTTATAAAAGCAGTAAAAGAAAAAATGAAAGAAGTTGAAAAAGGATTGCCTGAAGGCGTTTCTTTTAAAACGTCTTATGACCGAAGTGAATTGATAGAAAATGCAATCGCATCTGTTAAAGGAACTTTAATAGAAGAAATGATTGTTGTTTCAATTGTCATACTACTTTTTCTTTTTCATTGGCGAAGTGCTTTAATTATCTTAATACAATTGCCTATATCTGTGGCCATTGGCTTTATTTTGCTTGAAGCATTTGGTATATCATCTAATATCATGTCATTAACGGGTATTGCATTAGCTATAGGTGTTGTCGTCGATGACGGAATTGTAATGGTGGAAAATGCGTATAGGACAATTTCGGAGAAACAGGAAGAGATGGAGAGTAATCAAAATAATTCGGAAATAAAATGAAAGACAAAATAAAAAATATATTCAAAAAAGAACACGACCCGTTATCTTCTGAAGAAAAATTACAACTTATAGAAAGTTCTTCGAAATTAGTTGGCCCAGGTGTTTTTTATTCAACACTCATTGTAATAGCATCTTTTTTACCTGTATTTCTTCTCACAGGTATGGAAGGTAAATTATTCAGCCCATTGGCTTGGACAAAATCGTTTATACTTATAGTAGATGCTTTTTTAGCCATTACACTTACTCCAGTTCTAATTAGTTTTCTGCTTAAAGGTAAACTTCGTCCAGAAAACAAAAATCCAATTAATAAAAAACTGGAAAGCATATATACTCCTATTTTAATTTTTTGTTTAAAATGGAGGAAAACAGTATTAGGTATTAATATAATTGCGCTCCTGATTGGCGTTTTAATGTTTACCCGTTTAGGGACAGAATTTATGCCACCTTTAGATGAAGGTTCCGTGCTTTTTATGCCTGTAACATTGCCAGATGTATCCAATTCTGAAGTGAAACGAATTTTACAAGTGCAAGACAAATTGATAAAATCGATACCCGAAGTAGCACACGTATTGGGAAAAGCAGGAAGGGCTAATACTGCTACCGATAATAGTCCAATTAGCATGATTGAATCTATTGTTTTGCTGAAACCCCAAAACGAATGGAGAGAAGACAAAACGAAAGCCGATATTGTTAATGAAATAAATAATAAACTTCAAATTCCAGGAGTTACGAATGGTTTTACACAGCCCATCATTAATAGGATTAATATGCTTTCTACTGGTATTAGAACCGATGTAGGAATAAAGATTTACGGAGCAAGCTTAGACACTATCAATGTTTTATCTCAAAAAATAAAAAAAGCCCTTGAAGGTACTTCTGGCGTAAAAGATTTATATGCGGAACCGATTACTGGCGGAAAGTACATCGATATCGAGGCAAAAAGAGAGGCCATTGGCAGATACGGACTTACAATAGATGATATAAACAATGTGGTAGAAGCGTCTATTGGTGGAATGAAACTTACTACAACCATTGAGGGAAGACAACGATTTTCTGTAAATGCAAGATATGCTCAAGAATACAGAAATAGTATTGAGGCATTAAAAAAACTCCAAGTGCAAACAATGGAGTTTGGTCCTATTCCATTAGAAGCCGTTGCCGATGTAAAAATAAGCGATGGTCCTCCAATGATAAATAGCGAAAATGCAATGCTACGAGGCAGTGTCCTGTTTAATGTGCGAGAGCGTGATCTAGGAAGTACGGTAAAAGAAGCGCAAAAAAAATTGAATGCAATGATCACTAAAATGCCAAAAGGCTATTATGTGGAGTGGAGCGGACAATGGGAAAACCAAATCAGAGCCAATAAAACATTAAGCATGATTTTACCTATAGTTGTCATCATTATTTTCCTCATTCTGTACTTCACCTATCATTCTATGAAAGAAGCACTGATTACAATGATAACCGTACCGTTTGCTTTGATTGGAGGAATTTTTATGGTCTATTTTTATGGAATAAATTTATCCGTAGCCGTTGCAGTTGGTTTTATAGCATTGTTTGGAATGGCAATCGAAACCGCTATGTTAATGACTATTTATTTGAATGAAGCGATGAACAAAATGGTAGAAAAACACGGGAACAGTGCAGCAACAATCACAGAAGCAATTTTGAAACAGTACATTATTGACGGTTCTGCCAAAAGATTAAGACCAAAATTGATGACCGTTTCCGTTTCCCTATTTGGATTAATCCCTATCCTTTGGGCAACAGGAACTGGAGCCGATGTGATGTTGCCAATTACGGTTCCACTCATTGGGGGTACAATTACCTCAACAATTTATGTATTATTAGTAACTCCTATAGTTTTTGAGATGGTAAAACTTCGAGAATTAAAAACAAAAGGCAAAATAGAACTTATAGATGTTAAAGAATAACTGTTATATCGCAATAAGCTGTTTGATTTTAAGTACTGCTAATATGGCGGCGCAAACACTTTCGTTGGATGCTGTTTTGACGAATATCAAAACAAATAATCCACAACTAAAAATGTATGATGCTGATATTCAAAGTATGGATGCAGCAGCAAAAGGAGCAAAAAGTTGGATGCCTCCGCAAGTGGAAACGGGTTTTTTTATGACGCCTTACAATAGTAAATTATGGAAAGCCGATGAAATGGGGCCTGGTATGGGATCTTACATGGTTGGTGTTACACAAATGATACCGAATGCTAGAAAACTTAAGTCTGATTTCAATTACATGAATGCAATGTCATCTGTTGAAAAAGAGAATAAAGGTTATACAATTAATCAATTAAAGGCACTGGCAAAAACGAATTATTACCAATGGCTGGTATTAAATAAAAAAATAAAAATTGCGGATGATAATTTATTGCTCTTAGACTATATGATAAAAAGTATGGAAATACGCTATCAGTATAATATGGATAAATTGCCAACCTATTACAAAGCAAAATCGCAATACGGTGCATTACAAAGTATGATTGTAATGTTACAAAACGATATTTCCCAGAAGCGAATTATGCTAAATACCTTGATGGCTAGAGATAAAAACACTTTGTTTGAAATAGATGAAACCTATAAATTAAATGATTTTGATACCATAAAAGCAGATACAACCTCACTTTCCCAAAACCGAAGTGATGTTAAAGCTATTGAAAAAACAATGGTATTAAATCAATTAAAAATTGAAACCGAAAAAGCAAAATTATTACCAGAATTTGGTGTCAAATATGACCATATGTTTGCCTTTGGAGAACAGCCAAAACAATTCTCTTTAATGGGAATGATTACTATTCCCATGCCTTGGTCAACAAAAATGAATAAAGCCAATATCAACAGTTTTAAAATCAAGAATGAAGGTCTCAACTGGCAAAAGCAAATGATTTTGAATGAAGCAGCAGGAATGATTTCGGGTATGAATACAGAATTGATAAACCTAAAAAAACAATATGATATTGCTGAAAAAAATATCATTCCTGCCTTAAAACGAAACTATGATACTGCAATATTGGCTTGGCAGAATAATACGGGAGATTTATTTGTAGTATTGGATGCTTGGGAAGCGTTAAATATGGCACAAATTGATGCTCTGGATAAATTGCAAAATATTTTAAGCACACAAGTAGAAATCGAAAAACAACTAGAAATCAAATAATTATGAATAAATATTTAAAATATAGTTTGGTTTTAATCGTAATTTCTAGTATAGGATTTGCTATCTATTTCTTTCCAATAAAATCAGACAATCACTTGGAGAATTTACATCAAAAAGAAGTATACACCTGTTCTATGCATCCCCAAATTATTCGCGACAAACCTGGCAATTGTCCTATTTGCGGAATGACTTTGATAAAAAAAATAACAGAAAGCCAAGCTGAGGAAGACAATTCTATTGATAATCTTTTGAAACCTACTGATAATTTTATCGTCGGGAATTATCAAACTACAACAGCTAAAGACACGACATTAAGCAGTGAGGTAGACTTACCTGGAATAGTGTCTTATGATCCAAATTCATCAGTAAATATTGCTGCTCGAATAAGTGGAAGAATAGAAAAAATGTATGTCAATTATAAGTACCAAAAAGTAGCTAAAGGACAGAAATTATTTGATTTATACAGCCCTGAATTATTGACAGAACAGCAAAATTTTATTTATTTAGTTTCCAATGATTCCGATAATACCTCAATTATTAAAGCCTCAAAGCAAAAATTATTGCTTTATGGAATGACTAAAAATCAGATAAATTCATTGTCTTCCTCCAAAAAAGTAAATCCTCAAGTTTCAATTTACAGTCCAGCTTCTGGAATTATTCAAGGAACAGAAAAAATGGATAATACAAGCAATTCGACGATGCAAAGTACAAGTAATAATACAGAAATATTAAACATAAAGGAAGGTAACTACATAAAAAAGGGAGAAGTCGTTTTTAAATTAGTAAATACAGATAAAGTATGGGGTATCTTTAATGTTAGTCAAGGGTACAATAGTCTAATCAAAACCAATCAAGCTATCAAAATTGCTACAGAATTAGACAAAAATGAATTCATGGATGCAAAAATAAATTTTATTGAAACTCAATTTAATCCAGCAGATAAATCCAATAGAATTAGGGTATACCTAAACAACATTAAACTAAAATTCCCAATAGGTCTGCGATTACAAGGAATTGTGAAAACAAATTCAGTACAAGGGGTTTGGCTGCAAAAACAAGCATTAGTGAGTATTGGCAACAAGAGAATAGTTTTTATAAAAAAGAATAATGGCTTTAAAGCAACTGCAATAAAAGCAGGAATTGAAATAGATGATTTTATTCAAATTATCAGTGGAATTTCCGTTGAGGATACTATTGCTAAAAATGCACAATATTTAATTGATAGCGAAAGCTTTATTAAAACCGAATAATTATGAAAACGATAAATATAATAGGAATTCTATCAATACTACTTACTGTATGTATAGCTTGTAATACTAAAAACAAAGAAGACCATAGCGCACATAAAAGTAAAGAAACTGTTTTTTACACTTGTTCTATGGATCCTCAAGTAAAGGAGGATAAGCCTGGGAAATGTCCCATTTGCCACATGGAGTTAACTCCAATAAAAAGTGACGACACAGCTGCAAACGAGATAAGCTTGAGTAAACAGCAGCTCCAATTGGGGAACATCATCACGCAAACTGTCGCAACAACTCAAAGCAGTTTAGAACAAAATTATACAGGGGTTTTAACAATTAATCAAGAAAAAATTAACACCATTTCTGCTAGAGCAATGGGGCGAATTGAAAAGTTATACTTCAAAACGGTCGGAGATTATGTTGCTAAAAACGAACCAGTATATCAATTGTATAGTGAAGATATTGCCATAGCCAAACAAGATTACTTCACAGCATACAAACAACTTACCATGCCAGGTGATTTTGGAAAAAATGCACGTACGATGCTCATTGCTGCCAAACAAAAACTATTATTCTTTGGTTTATCCAATGCCCAAATTGAAACTATAAAATCGAGTAAAGAGATTTCTCCGTACACTATTTTCTATAGTAATAGCAGTGGAACTATCTCGGAGATAATAGCAACAGAAGGCAGTTATGCAATGGAGGGTACTGGTATAATTAAATTGGCAAATTTAAATAGTCTTTGGCTCGAAACACAGGTGAATATAAATTATGCAAAAAGCATGCACCTTGGACAAAACGCCAAAGTTTCATTTACTGATTATCCTGATAAAACTATAATCGCAAAAATTTCATTTATAAATCCTGAAATAAATCCAGACACCAGACTGCTTTTAATTCGAATGGAAGTGCCCAATCAAAACTTGCTGTTGAAACCCGGAATGCAGGCAATTGCAAGATTGACACAATCCAATATAAAAGGAGTATTCATACCTACTGATGCTGTCATCAGGGAAGAAAATGCTTCTTACATCTGGATTGAAAAAAGACCAGGAGTATTTGAAAGCATAATGGTGGAAACAGGAGTAGAAACCAATGGGATGATTGAAATTAAATCAGAAATGGATCCATCTAAAAAAGTAGTCATTACTGGAGCGTATGCCATAAATAGCGAATATAAATTCCGAAAAGGAAATGATCCTATGGAGGGAATGAAAATGTAGTGTTTAGCAAGAAATGACACATACCTATAGTATTATTGAGACGGCACGTGTTCAAAAATAATATTATATTCGATCTGCGTGCTTTGCAAAAATCATAGCCAAAGGTTGAAAACCATAATAAATAGAAAACGAATTGAAACTAGTATGAATGAATTATGTTCTACTTGCAATTTTAAAAGTGATGAAAATGGACAATCAAAAAGTAGATACCAATTGGTATGTTATTACAGGTGGACCTAGTACAGGTAAAACAACAGTAATTGATATGTTATCGAAAAGGGGCTACAAAACAACTATTGAACACGCCAGACATTACATTGATAGCATGAGGGAAGAAGGTAAAAGTCTAGAAGAAATAAGAGAAAATAAAAGACAATTTCAATTAGCTGTGCTAGATATGCAAATTGAACAAGAAGCGGAATTATCACCTATTGAAACTGTTTTTCTTGACAGGGCTATTCCTGATGCGATGACCTATTATCAGTTTTTAAATCTTGATTATGACGAAAAATTACTTAATGCCATTAAGAGGGTGTCTTATAAAAAGATTTTTATTTTAGACCGATTACCTTTTACAAAAGACTATGCAAGAACAGAAGACGAAGAAGCACAAAAAACCATTCATAGATTAATTTTCGAGGTTTACAATTTATTAAGTTTTCCAGTCATTTTTGTTCCATTATTAACACCAAATGAAAGAGTAAATTTTATTTTAAAAAACATATGATACATACCTATAAAATTACCGGAATGACTTGCGATAGCTGTCGTTCTAAAGTGGAAAAAACATTGAATGCCATCGATGGAATTCAAGCAACGGTTACTTTGAATCCTCCAATTGCAACTATAACAATGGAAAAACACATTCCACTGGATCAATTTCAAGAGGCATTAACAACCGTTGGAAAGTACACTATAGAAATGAGTAGCGCTAACGATACAACTCACAAAACTGTCAATGAGCCAATAACAAAATCGTGTTGCAGTACTAAAACTAGTGATAACATGGATACAATACCTTCACTAAGTAATGCTCAAGGCAAATACTATTGTCCGATGCATTGTGAAGGAGACAAGGTTTACGATAAGCCCGGGAGTTGTCCAGTATGCGGAATGAATTTAGAAAAAGTTCATGAATTAAGTGCGGTTAAAAAATTATACACCTGTCCGATGCACCCGGAGGTAATCAAAGAAGAACCTGGCTCCTGCCCTATTTGCGGAATGGATTTAGTACCAATGGAACCTACAGATAGTGAAGACAAAAAGGTTTACAATGATTTGCTTAAGAAAATGAAAGTAGCAACAGCCTTTACAATTCCTGTTTTCGCAATAGCTACTATAGAAATGATGTCAAATAATCCGTTAGAAAAGATAATGGGCATTTCATACTGGAATTGGGTACAATTGATTTTGACGCTTCCCGTGGTTTTTTATGCGTGTTGGATGTTCTTTGTTCGCGCTTGGAAGTCAATTGTTACCTGGAATCTCAACATGTTTACGCTGATAGGAATTGGTACTGGAGTAGCTTTCTTGTTTAGTTTGGTTGGCATGTTTTTTCCTGATATTTTTCCAAATGAATTTAAAACCGAAAGCGGCACAGTGTTACTTTATTTTGAAGCAACAACGGTCATATTAACCTTGGTTTTGTTAGGCCAATTATTAGAAGCAAGAGCACACAGTCAAACTAGCGGTGCCATAAAAGAATTATTGAAATTAGCGCCCACCGAAGCGACTTTGGTTATCGAAGGAGGGGACAAAGTAATCTCGATTCACGACATCAAAAAAGGAGATTTATTACGAGTAAAACCGGGAGATAAAATTCCAGTAGATGGAAAAATTACTGATGGAGAAAGTACTATAGATGAATCTATGATTTCAGGAGAGCCTATTCCTGTTGATAAAAAGATTGATGATTCAGTTATAGCGGGAACCATAAACGGAAATAAATCCTTTGTTATGATTGCCGAGAAAGTTGGTTCGGAAACCTTGCTTTCGCAAATTGTTAAGATGGTAAATGATGCGAGCCGATCCAAAGCACCCATTCAAAAACTCGCGGATAGCATTGCAAAATATTTTGTACCGATTGTAGTTGTAGTTTCTGTCTTAACCTTTTTTGTTTGGGCAAAATTTGGACCGGAACCTGCCCTAGTCTATGGTTTTATCAATGCCATTGCAGTATTAATAATTGCCTGTCCTTGTGCTTTGGGATTAGCCACACCAATGTCGGTAATGGTCGGCGTAGGTAAAGGAGCACTATCAGGTGTTTTGATAAAAAATGCTGAAGCATTAGAGAATATGAACAAGGTAAATGTTCTGATAACTGATAAAACAGGTACCATTACCGAAGGAAAACCTTCTGTCGAAAAAGTGTTCTCCTTACAAAATGACGAAAATGGGCTATTGCAAAATATCGCTTCTTTAAATCAGTACAGCGAACACCCATTGGCGCAAGCCGTAGTCAATTTTGCAAAAGCAAAAAATATTTCATTAATCGAAGTCAACGATTTTGAAGCCATTGCTGGAAAAGGAGTTATTGGGACGGTAACCAATAAAAAAGTGGCCCTCGGAAATAAAAAACTAATGGAACAAGTGAACGCCACAGTTTCTGATGAATTGGAAAATAAAATTGTAGCCGAACAAAAACTAGGAAAAACAGTTTCTTATATTTCCATCGATGGGGTTGCTTTGGGTTTTGTAACCATTACAGACAAGATAAAAGAAACAAGCAAAGAAGCAATAAAAGAACTGATGCGTCAGGGTGTTGAAGTAATAATGATAACGGGCGACAATGAAAACACCGCAAAAGCCGTCGCTGCCGAACTCGATCTTAGTTCATTCATCGCAGGAGCCCTCCCCGAAGACAAACTAAATGAAATTAAGCGCCTCCAATCCCTCGGAAAAATTGTCGCGATGGCAGGAGACGGCATCAACGATGCCCCTGCATTAGCACAGTCAGACATCGGAATTGCCATGGGTACCGGAACTGACGTGGCGATAGAAAGTGCTAAAATAACTTTAGTAAAAGGCGATTTACAAGGTATTGTGAAAGCCAAAAAATTGAGCCACGCAGTAATGAGTAACATTAAACAAAATTTGTTTTTTGCCTTTTTCTACAATGTTTTAGGTGTGCCAATTGCAGCCGGAGTTTTATATCCATTTTTCGGGATTTTACTTTCTCCTATGATAGCAGCTTTGGCAATGAGTTTTAGTTCAGTATCCGTAATTGTAAATGCGTTAAGATTAAGACGTTTGAAACTTTAGAACATGTGAATAGAAATTTATATGGTAAATTAAAATGAATAACCTTACTCAAATAGTCCAACAATACAAAACCGATGCCGAAAGTGTTTATAATACTTGGTTTGTCGATAACGACCAAAGGCTAAAAGCATTTCGAACCATTCGTAGAGGAATTTTACAAGTCATTGACGATATCAAAGACAAGACTTTTCCAAATGATTTTAAAGGGAGTAGTTTAGAATTTGTGTTGAGTTGTATTGCAGAACAAAAACAAATTTTTGTAGGTGTGGCACATCCTTTTTATTGGAAACCAAAATTAAGAATTCCAGATATTTACGAAAATCCAAACAATAAAATTGCTTTCGGCCAATTTCTCGAAAACTGCATCAATGCCAAAACCGAAGAACAGATTATAAAAGAGATTGTTAAATTGGATGAGTTAAAAATAAAAGGTTTAGGTCCGGCGGTAGCCAGTATTTTATATTTCTTGCACCCCACTTGGTTTCCGCCATTCAATACGGCAATTCTCAACGGATTTAATTTTTTATTCAAAGACAAAAAGAAGTTAGGAAGTTGGACAGAATATTTAAAAATCCGAGAAACATTAATTGAAACTAACAGCAAACACAAAGCAGAATTATCTAACGATTTAGGAGCGATTGCCGGATTGTGTTTTGAGATTGGAACACAAAAAATGCTAATTGGTAACGATGAATATTTAAGCGAAGACGAACGCACAAAGTTCGAAAAGAATATACTAAAACGCCAAAAAGAAATTCAGGAAGAAAAATTAGCAGAAAACCTTCATAACGAAATGCAATACCATTTGTTAAAAATTGGCAGTTCATTAGGTTACGATGTTACTCCGGCCAGTAATGATAAAAGCAAAGCATTCAATGGTCAAAGTTTTTCGTTTATATCAATTAGTAAATTTCCTGAATTACCAACAGATAAGGACACCCAAAATACGATTAAACTCATTGATGTACTTTGGTTTAAAAAAGGAACAAACAAAATCATTGGAGCATTTGAAGTAGAAAAAAGCACCAGTATTTATTCAGGTATTTTACGTTTATCCGACTTGTATTTTAGTATTTCCAATGGCGAAGAGGTATTTTATATCATCATTCCAAACAGTCGCGAAAAAGATGTGATACAACAATTGAATAGACCTGTTGTTAAAAATTCAAAAATGAATATCAAATACATACTATTTTCAGAATTGCGAAGTCAATGTGATGCGATTTGCAAGTTTGGTTCAGATTATTCCATTATGGAAAAAATAGCAAAATCAACTTAAATAATAAAAAAATGAAAAATCTTGTAGTACTCAAAAAATTTCAGATTATGGTAGTATTAGTAGTGGCTGGCTTAATAATTGGCAGCTGCAATAATCCTAAAAAAACAATGCAATTAGCAAAAGTATATGTAGCCAATGAGGATGGAGGTAGCATTTCTGTTATAAACCTTCAGGACAGCACAAAAAATACAGAAATATCAATTAGTGACTCTTCAGGAATGATGTTTATGGCTCATAACGTACAAGTTGCACCTGATGGGAAATCCGTTTGGGTGACGGCGATACCTATGGATAGTACAGCAACAAATCAATTGATAGTAATCGATCCAAACACTAATTCAATAAAAAAACGTATTGAACTTGGTAAGGATTTGCATCTGGCTCATGTAGTTTTAGATAATAAATCTGAATATGCTTATGCAACTGCAAATGAAACAAATCAGATATTTCAAGTCGATGCTAAAACATATAAAATAACTCAAAAATTTGAGTTAGGAAAAGGATATTTACCACATGGTTTTAGACATCAAAACGGAAAACTTTATGTTGCAAATATGGATGCAAAAAGTATGTCGATTATTACTATTTCTGATGGCACAATAACAGACATTCCACTGGGAGGAGTGGCTGTGCAAGTTGCAACTACACAAGATGAAAAATTTATTTTTGCGAGTTTGTATGATACTAAAGAAGTAGTAAACTATGATATTAAAAATGCTCAAATAACAAGAATAAAATTACCAAATGATGCGCAAGGTCCAATTCAATTATATGCCACGCCCGACAGTAAATTGTTATATGTAGCCGATCAAGGGGAAACAATGGGTAGACCTGTTTCAAATAAAGTTTTTGTAATTGACATAACCAGTAACAAAGTTATTAAAACTATAACCGTAGGTAATAAGGCACACGGTGTAGTGGTTAGTAAAGACGGAAAAACAGTTTATGTTACCAATAGTGGTGACAATACTGTTTCAGTAATAGATGTGACAACTCAAAAAGTAATTAATACAATTGCAGTAGGCAAAAAACCGAATGGAATAAGTTATTCGTCCGAAACTGGCGGAATGGAATAGAAAATTAGGCAATGAATATTCTAATATATTCTGTTTTATATAATTGCAATTTTAATGCGATTTTCAAAGTTGGTTCAGTTTATTTAACAATTTAAAAAAAATTAAAAGGTAAATGATTAAAGGAAAAAAAGTAAAATGGATTAGAAAATCTCACCGATATTTAGGAATATTTTTAGGTCTTCAATTCTTAATGTGGACCATTAGCGGTCTGTATTTTAGTTGGTCTAATATTGATGATATTCATGGAATTCAATTTCATAAAAAAGGAATTGTTGCCGAGTCGTTTTCAGGTTTAATAAGTCCTTCCCTACTTCATCCTTCGATAGCAATTCAATCTATAGAATTAAGGGTAATAAATAATCAACCTTTTTATTGGGTTAATGACAAGATGCTTTACAATGCCAAAACAGGAGACTTAAAAAAAGGAATCACTAAAGAAGAAGCATTAGCAACTGCGGATAAAAATATTGTATCAGGTTTAAAAGTAAAAGAAATACAACTTATTAAAGAAGTAGGGAAACACCATGAATATAGAGAGCATTTACTACCTGCCTATGTTATTTCATACCAAGAACCAAATAATTTAAAGGCTTATATTTCAGCAAATGATGGAGCTTTTCAAACGATTAGACACCGCGATTGGAGATGGTTTGATTTTTTATGGATGACCCATACCATGGATTATGAGGGTAGAGACAATATGAATAATATTGTTTTGCGACTATTTTCATTATTAGGGTTAATAACCGTTTTAAGTGGTTTTTTACTTTGGTATATCTCATCGCCTACTATTAGAAAAATTTGGAGGAAAATAAAAAAATAATTTAAAATAATAAAAAACAGTAAAATCAATTTAAAATCAATTTAAAATCAATTTAAAATCAATTTAAAATCAAAAACCATGAAAAAAATAATTCTAATACACTTCTTTATTTTACAAGCTTTAATAATTTCGGCACAAGAAAAAGTTCAAATAAAACTAACTTCTGCAAGTCCATCTGCATCATTTGAACAAGAATTGGGTAGCACAATAATCAAAGTTTCTTACAGCAGACCACTAGCAAGAGGCAGAAAAATATTTGGTGAATTAGTACCTTTTGAAAAACTCTGGCGAACTGGCGCTAGTGATTGTACTTCAATAACTACCAACGAAGATATTGTATTTGGAAATACTACTTTAAAAATGGGTAGTTACTCAATATTCACAATACCTTCTAAAAAGGAGTGGACAATAATTGTAAATACAGATACTACATTACATGGAGAAACCGGATACGATGCCAAAAAAGATGTTTTTCGTTTTACAGTTCCAGTAGAAAGCATACCCAATTTATATGAAACATTTACAATCGAAATAAATGATGTTAACAGTAAAGGGGAGGGATTTCTAAAAATAATATGGGAAAATTCGATGGTGAAAATTCCATTGAAAAGCAAAGCAGATGAAAATATTTTAGCAGTAATAGATAAAAACATCATTAAAGAAAAAACTCAAGATGCTAATTTATTATTTCAAGCAGCAAACTATTATTACAGTACAAACAGAGATTCCAAACAAGCAATAGCTTGGCTTATTGAAGCCGAAAAATTAGATCCACAAAATTTTTACTATCCTAATTTGAGACAAAAAATAGCAACGGAACTAAAAGACTATCCAAGTGCAATTGAAGCAGGTAAAAAAGCTTTATCAATAGCAGAATTAAAAAAAATGAAAAGTGTTGAATCACTTAAAAAACAAATTTTAGAGTTGGAGTTACTATTAAAAAAATAAATTAATTTTAAATCAAAAAATTATGGCAATGAAACACACAACAGAAGAGCATTCAAAAGAATTAAGTTTGACTATTTACAAGAAATTAGCGATTATGATAGTGTTATCATTTATAGCTATGTACATACTAATGTATGCAATGGTAGATGTTTTTGCCAATGTAATACCCAATATAAACCAATTTTACATGGCTGGACTGATGACCATGCCGATGCTCATAATTGAACTTCTAGTGATGGGTAGCATGTACGGAAATAAGAAATTAAATATTTCACTGGTTGTCACTGGATTTATTGCTTTGATTCTATTTTTTGCAGGCATTAGGCAACAGGCAGCGGTTGGAGATAAAGAATTTTTAAAATCAATGATACCACACCATGCTGCAGCAATATTAATGGGTAAAGAGTCATCGGTTACCGACCCTGAAATAAAGGAATTAATTAAAAATATCATTACCAGCCAACAGGCAGAGATTGACCAGATGAAAGCAAAGCTCAAAGAATTAGACAAATAATTCCATAAGAATTAGTAAATTAATTTTAAACTAAAAAAATGAAAAAAATTATAGTATTAATATTCATTATGTCTATTAATTCCTTTGCCCAAGCACAGGATATGAAAGGTATGGATATGTCAAAAAAAGAAAAGGCGCAAAAGGTGCAGCCCACAACATACACCTGCCCAATGCATCCCGAAATTCACGCTAACAAGCCAGGGAAATGCCCTAAATGCGGAATGACGTTGATAAAGGAAAAAGCTAAAACGGTTAAAAAAACTGTGGTGAAGAAGCATGATGAAATGCAAATGCCCATGAAAAAGACTTCTAAAAAGAAGGACGACATGGACAATATGAAAACGGATAATAATAAGGTGGCATCCGTAACATACACCTGCCCAATGCATCCCGAGATTCACGCTGACAAGCCAGGGAAATGCCCTAAATGCGGAATGACTTTGGTAAAGGAAAAACCGAAAGCAGTTAAGAAATCGGTAGTGAAGAAGCATGATGAAATGCAAATGCCCATGAAAAAGAGTTCTGAAAAGAAAGACAACATGGACAACATGGACAATATGAAAATGGATAATAATGAGGCTCCTAAAAATCATGAGATGGGCAAAATGGATATGCCAAAAGCAAACTTAGGCTCCATAAAGACAATTGTAAACAACACACCGCCAAGGACAGTTCGATACGATTTATACGTGCGGGACACCATTGTAAATTTCACGGGTAAACCTAAAAGAGCCATTGCCGTAAACGGACAAATACCAATGCCACCACTAACGTTTACAGAAGGCGACACCGCAGAAATTTATGTGCACAATGAGCTGAACGAAGAAACATCGTTGCATTGGCACGGTTTGTTTTTACCCAACAAAGAAGATGGTGTGCCAAACCTTACACAAATGCCAATCAAACCACATACTACCCATTTGTATAAATTTCCAATTATTCAACACGGTACGCATTGGTATCATAGCCATACCGGATTGCAGGAACAAATAGGAATGTACGGTTCTTTTACTATGAATAAAAGAGAAGAGCTTGACATTCCCACCGTGCCCATAGTTTTGAGTGAGTGGACGGATCTGAATCCCAATAATGTACATCGAATGTTGCATAATGCTTCGGATTGGTTTGCTATTAAAAAAGGAACAACCCAAAGTTATGCAGAAGCCATAAGAAGCGGCTATTTTAAAACCAAACTTAATAACGAATGGAAGCGAATGAACGCTATGGATGTGAGCGATGTGTACTACGATAAATTCTTAATAAACGGAAAAAGTGAAAGCCAACTTTCACATTTTAAAGCAGGCGATAAAGTCCGATTACGAATTGCAAACGGCGGAGCCTCCACTTATTTTTGGCTTACTTATGCAGGAGGTAAAATGACTGTTGTAGCAAGCGATGGTAACGATGTAGAGCCCGTTGAAGTAGATCGATTAATCATTGCGGTTTCTGAGACCTACGATGTTATCGTTACCATTCCTGCTGATAAAACTGCGTATGAATTTTTAGTTACATCCGAAGATCGCACAAAATCAGCTTCCTTATATTTAGGTGATGGTATCAAGCAATTAACGGCTCCGCTACCCAAGTTAAAATATTTTGAAGGGATGAAGATGATGAACGGCATGATGAAAATGAACGGAGATTTAGACGATATGGGAATGCAAATGTCGCTTAACCAAATGGATATGAACGTAGTTATGTATCCGGAAATAACTGGTGAACTAAAGCGAAAAGGCGACGATAAAATGCAAGGCATGGATATGGAAGGAGATAAAATGAATGGAATGGACATGAACAAAAAGGGAATGAAAGATAAGGATACAGACAAGGAGAAAAAAGATGCTATGAATATGGGTGACCATAAAATGGAAGGTATGGACCATCAATATGATTCCAATGCCCTTTCTGATATCGTTACCTTGAACTATGCCATGTTGAAAGCTCCAATCAAGACAACCCTTCCTAAAGATGCACCAGTAAAAGAATTAAAGTTTGAACTTACCGGAAATATGAATCGTTATGTTTGGAGTCTGGATAACAAAGTAGTTTCAGAAAGTGATAAAATATTAATTAAAAAAGGAGAAATCGTACGCATGATACTTCACAACAATTCTATGATGCGCCATCCCATGCACTTGCACGGACATGATTTTAGGGTAATCAACGGACAAGAAGATTACGCTCCAATGAAAAACATCATTGACATCATGCCAATGGAAACCGATACGCTCGAATTTGCAGCCACCGAAAGCGGTGATTGGTTTTTTCATTGTCATATTTTATATCACATGATGAGCGGAATGGGCAGGGTTTTTAGTTATGAAAACTCCCCTGCAAATCCATTAATCCCAAACCCTAAATTGGCACAACGCAAATTGTTTGCTGATGATAGAGCATTTCATTTTATGGCAGAAAATGATTTTGCTACAAACGGAAACGATGGAGAAGCGATGTATCAAAGTACACGTTGGAGTATCGGCACCGAATGGCGATTGGGTTACAAAGAACACCACGGTTATGAAACCGAAACTCATATTGGAAGATACATTGGAAAAATGCAATGGTTAATGCCTTTTATAGGTTTTGATTGGAGATATAGAAAAGTGGGAATAGACAATCAAGAAAGAAATCTTTTTGGGCAAACCAATACCAAAGACAACAGAGCTGTTTTTAGTGCAGGGGTTAATTACACATTACCAATGCTTATAGTCGCTCAAGCCGAAGTTTTTACCGACGGAAATGTACGTTTACAGTTTGAACGAAAAGACATTCCAGTTTCAAAAAGACTACGAATGAATTTAATGTGGAATACCGACAAAGAATATATGGCAGGTTTACGCTACATTGTCAAAAGAAACTTTGGAATCACTACACACTATGATAGTGATATGGGAATGGGATTAGGTGCTACTTTTAATTATTAAGAAACTCAAATTTCAAATTTGTATGGAGGATGCTTGTTCTAAAAGACAAGCGTCCTTTTTTTGCAATTACATTTTTTACAAACCAATATACATTCCTGATAATGTGCGAATTATATAATTTTTATTAGAATTTCACAATACTTTTTCAAGTTAAAAAGCTACCTTTAAACTGCGAAAATTAATTCGCAATTTAAATTTAAAAAAGATGAGTCATCAAAAATTTAAAGATTGTATCGATGCATGTTCAGAATGTGCAGTAGAATGTTCGCATTGCGAAAGTGAATGCTTGAATGAGCAAGACGTAAAAATGTTAGCGCGTTGCATAAAACTAGATCATGATTGTGCAGCTATTTGTTTATTTGCAATGCAGGCTATGGCAAGCGGAAGTGAGTTTACGGAAAAAATCTGCAAATTATGCGCCGAAATTTGTACAGCTTGCGCCGAAGAATGTGAAAAACATGCACACATGGAGCATTGCAAAAATTGTGCGGAATCCTGTCGAAAATGTGCTGTTGAGTGCAGTAATATGAGTAAGTTAAGCACCGTAAAATGAGTAAAATGTG
>Ga0160185_121661_pt1 | contig 22557 bp, 20 predicted proteins | sample met14sb_2_FD_108556 | JGI IMG/M metagenome (GOLD analysis project Ga0160185, IMG submission 108556) | Synthetic bacterial communities of pure cultures from sediment of Lake Washington, USA, under high oxygen condition - MT... | ecosystem: Engineered > Modeled > Simulated communities (microbial...... | reverse complement strand
TCGCCGCCGAGTTGCAGATAGGAGACCAGTTCCGCCAGACCGTGTTGCAAGGGGCGGCTACGGCAGAGTTCGGCCAGGGTGATTTGCGTTTTGTCTTGCAGGGCGTGGCGGATGTGGCGGGCCAGTTGCGCCTTGTCGATGACGATTTGCGAGAATAGCGCGGCGGCGTCCAGGTCGCCGTCGCCGGTTTCCGGGACGATGCTATCGATTCGCGGTTTGACGGCCGGGATGTGCAGCGGCCGCTCCATCGGCAATTCGATGTCGGCGGCGGCTTCGCCGATAGCCATCACTTCGCCGGCCGGTTGGCTTTCGCGAAGGCTTAGCGCTTTGGCCTCGATGCCGTGCAGGATTTCCATGATGCGGCGGTTTTCCAGCCAGACTTGGTCGTCGAGGAAACGGCGCAATTGCCGGCTGAGTTCCGCGACGGTGCGCTGGGTATGTTCGCCGGCTTCCAGCCAGTCGTAATGCACCCGGCGCAAGCGGGCTTCGGGGCGCAGTTCGGCGACCGGCTGCAAGGCCAGCACTTTTTCCAGCAAGGCCGATAATTCTTCCTGGCGGCGGCTGGACATCAGGAAATCCCAGAAGGCGCGGAAGCTACGGCCCTGGTCAGAATCGGCAATGGCATCGCGTTCGCCCATGATGTCTTGCAGCAATTCGCCCTTGCCGCCTTCCCACAAGGCGATGCGCTCGCGCACCCGCCGGTCCAGGCCGCGAAAGTTATGCTCGACTTCGCGAAAGTCGCCGAGCAGTTCGCGGGCCAGCGCGGTGAATTGCAGAAAGCGGTCTTTCAATGCGGTGTCGTCCAACAAGGCCAGTTCGCCGGCTTCGGCTCTGGCGATTTCGGCGTCAATGTCGGCGCGGCGCTTGCGCAGTTCGGCGATGCGGGTCTCGGGATCGGTCTCGCTACCTGCGCTGATTTGCTTGAGCAGTTCGAACAAGGTCAGCAAGCGCGACTCGGTGCCGACGAAGCTGCGTTCGGTCAAGCTACCCAGCCAGGCGATGGCTCTTTCGGTGGGCGGAGTCAGGTCGAAATAGGGTTCATCCGAGCCTTGGCGATAAAATTTGCGCAGCCAGCCCTTGTCGTTGCCGGCCCAATCACTGAGGTAGTCCAGCGCCGACTTTGGAAAGATGTCGTTACCGAATTGTTCCCGCAAGCCGAATAATTCGTCTTCCAAGGCCTCGGCAAGATCGGCCTGGGCAATCAAGCGCTGGTTTGGGATGACAAACACCCGGTTCAAAAAGCCGGCAACCAGTGGCGCATGCGGCGAATTAAGTAGCCGCCACGCCGGATGATTTTGTTTGAGCAAATCGAGAGTACGGTAATCCAGCTTGAATATCCTTTATGTGCTCGCCACTCGTTGGCGTGGCGTAAACTGTTAAACAATGCCGCTGTCCCGCTCCGCCAATTGTAAATTTGACCAAATTTCCAACGGAAAAACCTATCTGTAGGCAAGAAAACCCAAGTGAAATCCTTGGTTTTCCTTGACGAAAAGGGTCAAAAACAGTAGCTTATCCAACCTTTTTTGTAAAATCTGCATTTCCCCCGATCGATTAGTTTTTTGAGGACGTAAAATTGGAACTCAGTGGCGGACATATTCTTGTCCAATGTCTTAAAGATGAAGGTGTCGAATTTGTATTTGGCTATCCGGGTGGCTCTGTCTTGCACATCTATGATGCCATTTTCCATCAAGACGAAGTGAAACATATCCTGGTCCGCCACGAACAAGCGGCGGCCCATGCAGCTGACGCTTATGCGCGCGCCACCGGCAAACCGGGCGTGGTGCTGGTCACCTCGGGCCCAGGCGCGACAAATGCCGTCACCGGCATTGCCACCGCGTATATGGATTCTATCCCGATGGTGATCATCTCGGGCCAAGTGCCGTCGCCGGTAATAGGCAGCGATGCGTTCCAGGAAGTCGATACGGTGGGCATTACTCGGCCCTGCGTTAAGCACAACTTCCTGGTCAAGGATGTCAACGATTTGGCCGAAACCATGAAGAAGGCCTTTTACGTGGCAACCACCGGCCGCCCCGGCCCGGTATTGGTCGACGTGCCGAAAGACATAACCGATCCAAACATCAAGGTGCCTTATAAGTACCCGAAAAAGATCAGCATGCGTTCTTATAACCCGGTGGTAAGCGGCCACAAGGGCCAGATCAAACGCGCGGTAGATATATTGTTAACCGCGCAGCGGCCGATGATTTATTCCGGCGGCGGCGTGATTCTTGGTGAAGCCCATAAAGAACTAACCGAACTGACCCAATTGCTGGGTTACCCGATCACCAACACCTTGATGGGTTTGGGCGGCTATCCGGCCACCGACAAACAGTTCGTCGGCATGCTGGGTATGCACGGTACTTACGAAGCCAATATGGCGATGCATGAGAGTGACGTCATTCTGGCGGTCGGCGCGCGCTTCGACGACCGAGTTACCGGCAAACTGGCTGAGTTTTGCCCGTACGCCAAGATTATCCATATCGACGTTGATCCCGCCTCGATTTCCAAAACCGTTAAAGTCGACGTGCCGATTGTCGGCGAAGTCAAACCGGTGTTGGAGCAAATGATAGAACTGATCAAAGACAGCAAAACCAAGCCGTCGAAGTCAGCGCTTGAATCCTGGTGGCAATTGATAGGCAGTTGGCGGGATGTGCATTGCCTGGATTATGACCGCACCAGCAACGTCATTAAGCCGCAATATGTCGTAGAGCAGTTGTATCAAGTGACTGGCGGGGAAGCATTCGTCACCTCCGACGTGGGCCAACATCAAATGTATGCCGCGCAGTACTACCACTTCGACAAACCTCGGCGCTGGATCAACTCCGGCGGCCTGGGCACGATGGGCTTTGGTTTGCCGGCTGCAATTGGCGTGAAACTGGCGTTTCCGGAAGCCAATGTCGCCTGTATCACCGGCGAAGCCAGCATCCAGATGTGTATCCAAGAGCTATCCACTGCCCTGCAATACAACGCGCCGGTGAAAATCATCAACCTGAACAACCGCTACATGGGCATGGTGAGGCAATGGCAGGAGTTCTCTTATCAAAGCCGGTATTCGCAGTCCTACATGGATACCATCCCCGACTTCGTTAAATTGGCGGAGGCCTACGGCCACGTCGGTATGTTGATCGAGAAACCTGAAGACGTGCGCGGTGCTCTGGAAGAAGCCTTCGCATTGAAGGATAGAACCGTATTCCTGGATTTCATCACGGATCGCACGGAAAACGTTTACCCCATGATAGAAGCAGGCAAAGGCCATCACGACATGAAATTGCGCGTCGCGCCCGGCACACCGGTCGACAGGGAGTTATCGTGATGCGGCACATTATTTCCATCCTGATCGAAAACGAAGCCGGCGCGCTATCGCGCGTCGCCGGACTGTTCTCGGCGCGCGGCTACAATATCGAATCGTTGACCGTGGCGCCGACCGAAGATCCCAGCCTGTCGCGGATGACCTTGGTTACCAGCGGCAGTGACGAGATTATCGAGCAAATCACCAAGCAACTGAACAAGTTGATCGACGTGGTGAAATTGATCGATTTGGCGGAATCCGCGCATATCGAACGCGAGCTGATGCTGGTAAAAATCAAAACCAGCCACGATACCCGCGAAGAAGTGAAACGCATGGTCGACATCTTCCGCGGCAAGATTATCGATGTCACCGCCAACAGCTACGTGGTGGAAATGACCGGCCAATCCAGCAAACTGGACGCCTTTATCCACGGCTTTGAAGAAGGCAGCATCATTGAAGTAGTGCGCTCCGGTCCAACCGGCATCTCCCGCGGCGAGAAAGGCTTACACCTGTAACATTTATTATTTACCCAGCAACGAGAAAACCTATGCAAGTTTATTACGATAAAGACGCCGACCTTTCTGTTATCAGAAGCAAAAAAGTAGCGATCATCGGCTACGGCTCACAAGGCCACGCGCACGCCAACAATCTGAAAGACTCAGGTGTTGACGTCGTTGTCGGCTTGCGTGCCAATTCAGCGTCCGTCGCCAAAGCTCAAGCCAGCGGCTTGACTGTCAAAGACGTACCGGAAGCCATCGCCGGCGCCGACGTGGTGATGATTCTGACTCCTGACGAGTTTCAATCCAAACTGTACAAAGAAGAAATCGAACCCAATATCAAACAAGGCGCAGCCCTGGCTTTCGCTCACGGTTTTGCGATTCTGTACAACCAAGTCGTACCCCGCAAAGACCTGGACGTAATCATGATTGCGCCTAAAGCACCTGGTCACACCGTGCGTTCCGAGTTTGTTAAAGGCGGCGGCATTCCTGATTTGATTGCGATTCATCAAGATGCGTCCGGCATGGCCAAAGCCATCTGCTTGTCATACGCTTCTGCGATCGGCGGCGGCCGCTCCGGCATCATCGAAACCACTTTCCGCGACGAAACCGAAACCGACTTGTTCGGCGAACAAGCGGTATTGTGCGGCGGCGCGGTCGAACTGGTCAAAGCCGGTTTCGAAACCCTGACCGAAGCCGGCTACCCGCCAGAAATGGCCTACTTCGAGTGCTTGCACGAACTGAAACTGATCGTGGACTTGATGTACGAAGGCGGCATCGCCAACATGAACTACTCGATCTCCAACAACGCCGAGTACGGCGAATACGTCACCGGCCCAAAAGTAATCAACGAAGAAAGCCGTTGGGCCATGAAACAAGCCCTGGAAGACATTCAGCAAGGTAAATACGCCAAGCAATTTATCCTGGAAGGCCAAACCGGCTACCCTGAAATGACCGCCAGACGCCGCCTGAATGCCGAGCATCCTATCGAAACCGTCGGTGCTAAACTGCGGGCCATGATGCCTTGGATCAAAGCTAACCAAATCGTCGATAAAAGCAAAAACTAAGCTTATCGGCTAGGATTAAAGCCCATCTACACGATGGGCTTTTTTTTGCCCGCTGGATTTTGCCAAATGCTTGATCGCTATCGCTTAAACCGGTTTTATCTTGGTATCATCACCGCGACCTTGGCCCAGCCCTGCCCTGCTGATTTCATGCAACGGAGTAACAGCGAGATCCAATATCTGCATGGCGGCAACTACCAGGAACCGTTCAACGCCAACGACGTCAGCCAGTCCATCATCACCGTCACCCACGCCCACGGCTGGGCTTACGGCCGCAACTTCTTCTTCATGGATACGATGTTTACCGAATCCGGCCAAACCGCGCAAACCAATCTTTACGGCGAGGCATACAGCACCTTCAGCCTCGGTAAAGTCATCGGCTTGGACTTGTCCTACGGCATTTTCAAGGATTTCGGCGTGACCGCCGGCGTCAACCTTGGGGAAAACATGAACAGCTCGCGCAGCGGCTTTCGCGCTTGGCTTAATGGCGTTACCGTCGATTTCGACCTGCCGGGCTTCGACTATTTCAACGTCGACTTTTTACGGCAGCGCGTCACCGAAACCGCCGACATCGGCACCTCCTGGCAGATTACCCCAGTGTGGAAACTGCGGTTCGAAATTGCCGGCACGAAATGGAGCTTCGAAGGCTTTGCCGACTTCATCGGCCATAACCACACCGCCGCCCGCCAAGCCCTGGCGCAGCCGCAACTTAGATTAGACCTCGGCAACTTATGGGGTGATAGCGACCATTTGTATATCGGCATCGAATACCAGTATTGGCATAACAAATACGGGATTAAAGGCTTACAGGACAGCGTGCCGCAGGCGTTGGTGTTGTGGAAGTTTTGAGGCAAATGAAAATGAACAGCAGTCGTGACAGTTAGTTGGTTAGCATGCATATAACACTTCATTCCACCGGACGCGGCAAACAGCGCCGCGCCGATTAACATTACGGTAGGCCAATTCGATGCGCGAACTTCCCGACGCCACGGCAACACCGCTTGGTTCTAACCGAGACAAGATCATTTTCCAAGCTAAATGCAAGTATTTTGGCGCACTTGCCAATGACACAAAGTGGAATGAATTAATCAATTACTTTCGGCAAAAGCCGGGCTGGCGGCCTTCGTATAGAAGTAAATGGATAAATGGTCATATCTCCGAATGGGATTCCGAGTGGCATTACCATCTGCCATTTCCATTTGTTGGCGTAGAGTGGTTTGATATTGGGCTGCATCAGCATGAATTCATGGGGCATTTAACGCCGCCCAGGATTATTGATCACAGCGCTGAGATTGCTTCAAAACTTTCCAGCATCGGCTTTGATTATGAGGTAAAAGGGGATGTCGCACGAATCTGGGGCTATTTTCCAAAGTCATATGAAGACTTCCCGCCCCAGAAATTGGCCTAACCTTCCGGTCAACGTGACAGTCAGCGTAGCCTGGATGAAGCGCAACGGAAATCCAGGTTGAAAATCAAACGTTATCAATAGTGGCAATACATCACCGATGTCTATCGCTACGCGGCATACGGGCTACAATCTCAATAATCACAAGCCTTCTCTCATACCCACGAAACCGGCCACATTAGTTAAGCATCTGTCATATTCAGCATGTACAATGCCGCCAACTTTTCAACCTTTGTAGACACATTATGATCAAGAAGCAACCGCTTACTCGTCATCGTGGCATTTACCTACTGCCCAATCTATTCACCACGGGCGCCATGTTTGCCGGGTTTTATGCAATCACCTCGGCAATTAACGGCCGTTTCGAAACAGCGGCGATTGCGATGTTCATTGCGATGGTACTGGATGGCTTGGACGGCCGAGTTGCCCGCCTGACTAACACGCAAAGCGAATTCGGCGTGCAGTACGACAGCTTGTCCGATATGGTTTCGTTTGGCGTTGCTCCGGCTATTGTCATGTATTTGTGGACTCTATCCACCATGGGCCAAGCAGGCTTGTTCGCCGCATTTGTGCATATGGCCGGTGGAGCGTTACGTTTGGCGCGTTTCAACACGCAAGTGGAAGTGGCCGACAAACGCTATTTTCAAGGCCTACCCAGCCCGGCAGCGGCGGCTATTTTGGCCGGTGGATTATGGTTCTGCGTGGAAAACGGTTATGACGTGGAAAACATCAAGTATCTGGTATTGCTGACCACCATCACTACCGGTTTGCTAATGGTCAGCAACTTCCGTTACTCCAGCTTCAAAGAAATCGATTTTAAAAACAAAGTGCCATTCATCGTTGCCATTATCGCGATGCTGGTTATCAGCTTCATAATGGCGCAACCACAGCGAATGCTGTTCCTGCTATCGGTCGGCTATGCCATATCCGGCCCTATAGTTACCTTGGTTTTGCGCAAACGTAAGCTGCAAAGCCGTAAAAGTTAGCGGATGAAAAATACCGGCGGCAAACTGTTGCTCGACGCCTTGGAAATACACTGGCGCCAATATCGCAAACGCTTGAAAGCCTGCCGCCAAACCGCCAGCGAAGATAACGTCCACGAATTACGCATTAGCACCCGGCGCTTGTTGGCGCTGATAGAATTGCTACATGCCTTGGAGCCACAACCCACATTACTAAGCATTCGCAAAGCGTTGAAAAAGCAACTCGACGGTTTCGACGAATTGCGAGATACCCAGGTCATGCTGTTCGAGGCGGCCAAGACCCTGCCTATACTTCCTGAGCTAGAGCCTTTTTTAGCGTACATGCATCGCTGCGAACAGCGTTTACTGCTGGAAAACCATTCATTTATTGCCACCCTGTATCAACCGAAACTGCGTCGCAAGTTGAAAAAAGCCGGTAAATACTTCAAAACTCAAACAACCGACATCGATCTTGAACAGGCATTGCCAAGCGCCATTAACAATATTTATGGCCTAGTGATAAATCGTTATGAAGCACTGGATCCCACCATACCTGCCAGCATTCATCATCTGCGCATCGCTGTTAAAAAATTGCGCTATACGCTTTTAGCAGCGCAATGCCTTGATTCCACTCACGCTGAAATGGACTCAAGCCCGTTGAAAAGCCAGTTAACTCGCATGGGTGACATTCAAAACTCTGTAATCATGTTGCAAACCCTTGAGCTATTTTTTCAACATCAGATACCGAGCGCAGTAGAGCAGTACTATCGACGACAACAACAAGAGTTGATCGACTCATTTATAACCTGTTGCTCGGAGATTTTGGTGTTTCGGCATGTGACCCAAAACGACAGAAACTGGGTTTTTGAATCCGCGTAGAAACTAGCTATACTCATTGTCGGCTTATTTATTGGCACCAACGACGAGATGATCTACCAGAAATAAAAAATTTTCTATTAAGCAATTGAAAAACAATGTGACTCGGCAAACCTTACGAACCATTAACTCTACTGTCAATTGAGTTTATTTTTTATCATTGCCTCAGGACAATCAGCTGCTACCGAAAAAACTAAAGCCGTCAAACTTAAACGCTATCCCCAAACGTCAAAATCAACAAGAAAAAGTTCATAACGTGGCATTACGAAATATTAGAGGCGGTTTCAATGGCATCAGATGATAGAAACTCACCTAAAATAGGTGTTCCGTCTTCACCCTATCTGGTTTACACCTCAGCCGGCCACCGATCCAATATAAAAAAATGGGTCACGGGCAAAAAAAATTTCGACTTATGGGTTACTCAATACGAAGGCGAAAGTGATTATCACCGGAGCGTTGCTGATTTTTACAACGAGCGAAAAGGCGGCAAATATCCAAATCTACACGATATATATAACCGCTGGGGAGAGTTACTCACCCCCTATCGAGCAATATTCGTACTTGACGACGATATAGAATTGAGCGCCAGCCAAATTAGCCAGTTATTCCGCATTTTAGAACGCTACAAACTCGTCTTGCTACAGCCTGGTTTCTTGAGCATCGGCAAAATAAGCCATGAAGTCACAAAAGCAAATCATTTCAGATTTGCGAGGCTTACCAATTTCGTGGAAAACTGCGTGCCAATGTTCTCTAAGCCTATTCTGGATCGGTTTATGGCAACTTACGACCCGGGCTTAATTGCCTTCGGAACTGATTGGTGGTATTTACACCTTCTGACCGATGAAGAGCGCGAAACCGGAGTGGCGGTAATTGATTCGGTACCTTGCGTAAACCCGGACGAATGGCTTGAACAAAAACCTCGAAAAATAGATCAAGTTGAGCCCGTCAATAAAGGTATAGAGATTTGGCAGGAATTTAAGCGCGAGCGCGGCATCGAGATGCCGCCAGGCGGTGTCAGAAGTTTGGGGCTATTATCGCCTACAGCCTTAGAAGACTGGCTTACGCTAATTTCCGCTCCGTTAATCCGCTGCAAAACATTTCTGTTCTACCCCCATTATTTCATGCGTCTGAAACGCTTTTACTGGGATATTCATAGGCGAAAAATATTTTAAAATTCGCCATTCAGCAATGGCGAAATGCTGACTATCCAAAACAACACAGCAGATCTTATTCAATGAGAACATAAGTTTCCTTGCTCCAATTGGAAACTGAGTTCGGCCAACCTCCTTAAGAACAGCATTTCGCAACTAGCTGACGGCCCAAGGAATTATTCGTGAACTATTTAGACGAAATTAAATGCTATTTAAAAATCAAAATTTCCCAAATATTGATGCGGTGCCCTACCCATCACAAACCACTAAAAATACAACATGTGCCTAAAAACAAACCGAAGGTACTAATTTTAGGAATATATTTAGAATACAGAGAAAACACATTTAATCACCTGATAAGTGCGTTTAATCAATCAACAGCATGTGCGGTTGATCAAATCTGGGTATCATTGAACCCTAAAAACTCTCTAAAAGACAACCAAGCCGAATATAAAAACCACGCCAACCTAATTCTGGTTAAGCAGATATTTGAGCTTAAACCAAAATTTACGATATTAAATGAAATTCTAGAAGAGGTTGACATAAGCAAATACGATTATCTTGTCTTTACCGATGACGACATTTTTGTTGACGATAACTTTCTCGATGCTTTTATCGGATGGCAACAGCATTTAAACTTTTGCTTGGCTCAACCCGCCCGCACGAGAACCAGTACAGCTGATAATACATTTGTTGTTTCCAGGCCTTGGCTAAATGCACGCGAAACACATTTTGTTGAAATTGGCCCGCTATTTAGCATGCATAAATCAATTGTAAATGAATTACTACCGTTTGAGCTTGAAAGTCCAATGGGATGGGGATATGACCTCGTTTGGCCAATAAAGGTGAGTGCATCGGAAAAAACCATGGGGATTATCGATGCGACTCCTGTACAGCACAGCCTGAGACCTCAGGGCGCGGCATATTCGACCGCAAAAGAATCTGTGCTAATGAATGAATATCTTTCAACAAAACAGCACCTAAACTTCCGAGAAGCCTGCACTATTGTTAAAAATTACTCAAAAATAAGCCTCCTCAAAAAATCGTTCAATTTATTTTAATGCCTATCTGTTTTAATTTCTCGAACAAAGCACCGCTTAATTCCGATCAGCTCCAACAACCTATTTATCTTACTGGCACTGCCCGATACTACTTAAACATAATAAGCGACACCATCATCAACTTAAAGATATAATAGCCCAACTACCAGCATTTATTTGATTCATCTTATGCATCACAATATTTCCGTTAAACCTTTTGTAATTTAATCGGCCTAATCGATGCTATGAGCTGCTTAGTTACCGTCATCATACCCACCCACAACCGCCCCGACCTTTTGGACGAAGCCATAAGCAGCGTAGTCAATCAAACCTTGGCGGATTGCGAGATCATTGTCGTTGACGATTGCTCAACCCCTCCGGTAAACCCCGCTCAGATCCAGGAAAAGTTCGGAACGAAGATTAAAGTTTTGCGGCACCCAGCCTCTTTGGGGGGAGCCACAGCAAAAAACACCGGCATCAAAGCCGCTTCTGGCAAATACATTGCGTTTCTGGACGACGACGACCTTTACGCACCGACTTATTTAGAAAAAGCTGTTTCAACTTTAGAAAACCATCCAGAAATTAACACGCTGTTCATGAGCGTCGCTTGGTTTGGTCCAAATTCAAAATGGACGCACGAATCCTACACTGACGCCATGAACAAAATATTGGCAGATCTGGCTGGAACGCAAGTGACGGAAACCCTACTGGAATTTGACGCAGACCGTCTATTCAAAGCTTTGCTAAAAAGGGTCCCTATGGCGTTTCAACGACCAGTGGCAACCAGGGAACAGGTTAGGCAAATCGGCTTATATCAGGAAGACTGCCTACTTTGGGATTGCGATTGGGCTTTGCGCGCTGCGCTGAATGGCCGATGCGGATTAGTGACAGAAGGCTTGTACCTGCAACGTAGCGCGGGCCAGGGATACTCGTCTCAGCCTCGCCGCCGGATGGATCACTCCTTATCCAATCTGGAAATAAAAAAACAACTGATTAAGCGAAATGTCAGACCTGATCTAGCCAAGCTGATCAGGCTCAACTACATCCAATCCGCCCAAGATTTGAGTTGGGAATACATCAATCAAAACCAAGGCTTGCTAGCGGTCAAAACCATGCTGGCTAGTTTCCAATACGGCATTCACTTTCTGCAGATTAAGTTTTTAGCGCACGCTCTTTATAGCTGCGGATTGAGTTTATTTTCTAAAATACGACGATAGCCTAGTTAGATTCCGAATCGAAACAAAAGGTAAAATGGATTTAGCAGCCTCAAACGCCGCAGCATCGCAAGCTTGAGCCTTAGTCGGCAATCAAGTATAGTTTCCAACCATGAACAATCAGAAAAACGAATTTCATAGTCACTTAGTTTTCATGCCAGCCATTGGCAGACAATTGTTCGGCCTGTCTTTAAGATTGCTGCCCTGAGGGGCGCACTCTATCCTCATTTAAACAATACCACCCTTTTCTGTTCCTCGGCCTCAGCGCCGAACATTTCATGAACGGAGTTCTCATGAAAGATAAATTAATTATATTCGACACAACTTTGCGCGATGGTGAGCAAAGCCCAGGCGCCTCAATGACCCGCGATGAAAAAGTCCGCATTGCCCGAGCTCTGGAGCGCATGAAAGTCGACGTCATCGAAGCCGGCTTCCCAGCCGCCAGCCAAGGCGATTTCGAAGCGGTGCAAGCAGTGGCGGATGCCATCAAAGACAGCACAGTTTGCGGCTTGGCGCGGGCGCTGGACAAAGACATCGACCGGGCTGGCGAAGCCTTGAAAGGCGCAAACAGCTCGCGCATCCATACCTTTATCGCGACTTCGCCGATCCATATGCAAAAGAAGTTGAATATGCAGCCGGATCAGGTCATCGAATACGCAGTTCGGGCAGTAAAGCGCGCCCGCCAGTACACCGATAACGTCGAATTCTCCCCGGAAGATGCCGGCCGTTCGGAAGAAGACTTCTTGTGCCGAATCCTGGAAGCTGTGATCGATGCCGGAGCGACGACACTTAATATCCCGGACACGGTCGGCTATAGCATGCCTCAGCAGTTCGGTGCGACTATCGCCAATTTGATCAAGCGCATCCCCAATTCCGACAAGGCTATCTTCTCAGTACATTGCCACAATGATTTGGGCTTGGCGGTTGCCAACTCCTTGTCGGCGGTGATGAACGGCGCGCGGCAGGTAGAATGCACGATCAACGGTTTGGGCGAACGCGCGGGCAATGCCTCTTTGGAGGAAGTGGTGATGGCGGTGCGCACCCGCCAGGATTTCTTCGGCTGCGATACCGGCTTGGATGCGCGCGAGATTGTCACTTGCTCAAAGCTTGTGTCATCCATCACCGGGTTTCCGGTGCAGCCTAACAAGGCCATCGTCGGCGCCAATGCTTTTGCCCACGAATCCGGCATTCATCAAGACGGCGTATTGAAAAACCGCGAGACTTACGAAATTATGCGCGCCGAGGATGTGGGCTGGACCACCAACCGCATGGTTTTAGGCAAACATTCCGGCCGCAACGCCTTCAAAACCCGAATGGCAGAGCTGGGCGTGGACTTTGCCGGCGAAGCCGATTTGAACGATGCTTTTTTCCGCTTCAAACAATTGGCCGACAAAAAGCACGATATTTTCGACGAAGACTTGCAGGCCTTAATTTCCGAGCAAGGCTTCGAAGCGGAAGACGAACATATCAAACTAGTAGCCTTAAAAGTCTGTTCCGAAACCGGCGAAGTCCCTAACGCCACCGTCACGATACGTGTCGACGGCAAGGAAGTCACCGGCAGCGGGCAAGGCGGTGGTGCAGTGGATGCCAGCCTGAAAGCCATCGAAAGTTTGGTAAAAACCGGCGCGACTTTGGCGTTGTACTCGGTTAACAACATCACCACCGGCACGGATGCTCAGGGTGAAGTAACCGTCCGACTGGAAAATGCCGGCCGTATCGTTAACGGCTCCGGCGCCGACACCGACATCGTGATCGCCTCGGCCAAGGCTTACATTAACGCGGTTAACAAACTGCAAACGCCCGACCAACGTCAGCATCCGCAAAAAGGCGATGTCTGATTTTTGAGCCGCCATGGATAACGCGACCCGCTTGCAGTACTTGGAGGCGATGGGCATTGACGTCTGGACACCCAGGCGTCTACCCATCGCAGTTCCGCAAGCGGCCGTTCATTGTGAAAGTCGAATCGAACACGTAGTACCGTCTACCCCCTTTGCAGCCCACGAAGTTGAGCCTTCCGAGCAAACGGTATCAAGCATCATCGAAACCGTTAATATCGAATTTCCGCGACATCCTGCTTCGTCGCCATCATCACACGCCAACGATCAAATATGGAGAGACCTGCAACACGAGGTTTCTTTATGCGAAGCCTGCTCGCTGTGTAAAACCCGCACCCAAACCGTATTCGGTGTCGGCAATAAACAAGCAAGCTGGATGCTGATTGGTGAGGCGCCTGGGCAGAATGAAGATTTACAAGGCGAACCGTTCGTCGGCAAAGCCGGCCAATTATTAACCGAAATGTTGCGGGCGATAGGTTTAAAGCGGGAAGAAGTCTATATAGCCAATATATTGAAATGCCGGCCGCCGAATAACCGTGATCCGCAAGCCGAAGAAGTCGCCGCCTGCAATCGCTTTCTGCAGCAGCAAATCGAATTGATACAACCGAAAATAATTTTGGCGGTAGGCCGGATTGCTGCGCAAAGCTTGCTAACCACCCAACAACCTCTGGCAAAATTACGCGGCGTTCAACACCAATTACACGATATTCCGCTGATTGTCATTCATCACCCGGCTTACCTATTGCGCTCGCTACTGGAAAAGGCAAAAGCCTGGAGCGACTTGCAGTTTGCGCTGTCGGTCTATCAAAAACTAGAAAAATAAGACCATGTGGAAACTGTTACATAAACTGAAAGATGCAGTGATTTACGACGCGGACCGCGAGTTTTACGCCAAGGTGTTTCCAGACTCGGTAGATAGCAAAGACTTAATGCGGATGCGCAAAATGGATCATGCTGATTTAACCAGCGTCTTAAAGATAGAAGAGTTAAATTACGAATTTCCGTGGTCGGAAGGGATATTTAAAGATTGTTTCCGCACCATGACTTACACCAGTTGGGTGTGCGAGGCGCCAGATGACAACATAGTAGGCTATTGCATCATCAATGTAGCCGCTGGCGAAGCTCACATTATGAACATCAGCGTCAACCCTGACTTTCAACGCCAGGGAGCCGGCCGCAAAATGTTGGAACACTTAATCGAATACGCCCGGCCCCGCGCTGAGAAAATATTCCTTGAGGTGCGCCCCAGTAATCCTGGCGCCATCAATTTGTATCGAAAAACCGGTTTTCGCGAAATCGGCACCCGTAAGAATTATTATCCGGCCAAAAACGGTCGCGAGGACGCGATTATGTTTGAGTTGGATCTGGTACCTATGCTCTAGCCGGGTTATGTAGATTCACTGTCGGCCTAAATTATCCCGCCAACACTATTGCTCGGAAACGGTAACCGATCCGATTAGGGCCGTACATTGGGCGTTTAACAAGTTATACAGCCGGATATTTTTTCAATCTATTTTTCAATTGCTGAGTCTCTTGCTTCAACCAATTTGCCGTTTGGACTCTGAGGTCAATTTCGTAAAGATATATTGGACTTGCTTGAAAACCAGCATCACGGGTTTTAAGCGAGTTGGATTTACCGAATTTAGTTTTCATCGTAATTCCCTTAATTGAAGCTTGTCTAATCCCCACAAGCAATTGAATTCGTTAACTTACCAATACTGCTCAGAAAAGTAACTAGTCGTACCGAAAATTTAGGTTGCTAACATTCGGCAAGAGGTACAAAGCAAATATCACACCATTTTCTGGCAACGGAATGGCCTTCGCCTGCTCGAACGATCTGCGTAAATAAGACTATTTTTTCAGCGCAGTATTGCCATAAGTGACAGTTACCTGACATTTTTGGTCAGTAACGCAAAAGATCGCTTATCTTTGCCTCATACGTCGACGCACCAAAGCCTAAAGCTAATCTGTTAGGCTGATGACGAGATCGTTTGATTACACAAACATAGCGCCACCACCAAGCTATGGCAGTTCAAATGAATAAATTTGTAAAATTTAATTGACTTTAAGAAAGCGAACCAAGGGTTTGTTTTGGATGATTTTGTCCACTTTTTCGAAAACACGCCATCTACAAGAGTGACCAAAACACTGTTGAGTTTTAGCAAAAAGGTGGCAGAATCGGTCCAGCCGATAGCTTTTGGGAGGTCTTATGAAAATACTTGCAGTACTGATACTCGCCGGACTTACTTATGGTCTTGCGTTATTCATACTTGGAATAATCAAAGAATTGGCGGAATTCGCCGTTGAGGCATGGCGTGACGTTGAGATAGGAAGATAATTTTATTTAATATCAGTCAGACCGATATCTTTAGTTTTCAAGAATGCATTAAATTGTCAATTAGACAAGCAGAGCCGGGAACAATACCCGGCTTTTTTGTATTCGTGGTTTTCTCGTGCAAATATCTAAACTATAAATACGGGTAATCTTGAAGGCGGCATGGTTTTTATTGGCACGCTATTTGGCACAAATGCCGCCTGTCGGGCCGTCGATTTAGATAACAGTCGCCCGCATTCCGTACAGATAAAATTCCCGGTTGGCGACCCGTAGGCGAATTCCATGGTCAAGTTAGAGTGGTCGCAATAATTGCCGTCTGTATTGCTGGTTATTGGTATCGCTTTTAAATTGTCCATAATTTTTCCTTATAACCGTCTAAGCTAGATTTGTATGTCGGTACTTTATTCAGACTTCCTTAAATCTAGATTATGTGTAAATTAAGATTGCATTATTAGTGGCCCGAGCAAATCCGGCCACGCGCTAATTTGCCATGATTTTTTAAATTTGCCGGTATAGTTTGGCTCGCACGCTTAATACAAGCACATGGTCTTAATGCCTTATCTTTATGCTGAAAATCCTGTGCTCACGATTGGTGAGACTTTACCGCCCGGCTTTAAACTTGAAGGCATGCGCCATCACTTGATAGATGTAACTTTGCTCTTGTACGCCATGAAACAAATGCGCTTTGGGGCCGAAGGCGAAAATCGCCACATCTTCGGCGCCGTGCGTTTCGCTGCCTAGCGGTACAACGGCTTCCTGCAGAAAATCGGGATGCGTGGTATCGACGGCGCTTAGATCGGGGCGGCCTTTTTGACCTCGATAACCCGGACCGTTGGCGTATCCCAACGTCGCGTAAGGCAATCCGTTACTGTCCTTGGCAAAACCTTTCTCGCCAGCTTGCTTGACCAAGCCCATAATAGGATTACCGCGTTGCGGATAGCCGGCGATGGTAAAGGTGTGGCTATGATCGGCGGTAACTATGATTAACGTATCCTGAGGATTGGTTTTTTCCAACGCCTTGCGTACCGCATTAGAGAGCTCGATGGTTTCCGTCAAAGCTCTATAAGCATTACCGGCGTGATGGGCATGATCGATACGGCCCGCCTCCACCATCAGCACATAGCCTTTTTTATTTTTCGACAATATCTCTATGGCTTTTTCGGTCATCTCGGTCAAAGACGGCTCGCCACCTTTGTCACCAAACCGATCATGCTCGTATTCCATATGTGAACGCTCGAACAGCCCCAGCAAATGCTCGGTTTGCTTGGAGTCTATGGCGTCGAAGCCGGCTTTGTTATAAACGTAAGCCGATTGCGGATATTCGGCTAGCCAACGCTGGGTCAAATCCACACCGTCTTTGCGGCTACCAAACTTATCATTATCTTCCGGATCCGGCGTTGTTTCGGGCAAAAACATACTACGCCCGCCCCCCAACGCCACTTCCAGGCCATTGCCGTATTCGAAATCCAGTAATTGTTTGGCAATATCGCGAACGGTGGCGCCCGCAGGAATTTGCGCATCGGACTCCCAATCGCGTTCAGAGGTGTGGGCGTAGCAAGCAGCCGGCGTGGCATGCGTAACTCGGGCAGTAGAGACCACGCCAGTTGATAGGCCTTTTTCCTCGGCTTGCTCCAGCAAGGTTTTCACCTTATAGGTATTGACGACCTCTGCACTCTTTTCCTGGCGAGCCACCTGCATGCCTACCGACAATTCGCCATCATTGGTTTTCACACCGGTAATAATCGCTGACATGGTCGGCGCGGAATCCGGAGTTTGTTGATTGGCGCTATAAGTTTTCGATAACGCTACATAGGGAGCTGTTTCGAAACTTAGCGAATTTTCCTCGCCACCGCGATTGCCCGGTTTGCGCTGCCCCTCCAGAATACGCGCGGCGGTAATAGTCGAGATGCCCATGCCGTCACCAATGAACAGAATGACGTTTTTGGCGAATGCTCGATTCGCTTCCAGTTGCTCAGCCGCCTTGATACGGTTTTGCCCCGATTCCAACCAGAATGCCGGCGTTTCAAAAACCGGTTCAGCCTGGGATGTCCCGGCCGCCAAGCTCAGTGTGCTTATCAGAATTGCGGATTTACAGTGCATAGGAAGCATAAGTACTTTTGAGGAATGTTTTTTAAATCAATCGCCGCAGTTCTAAACGACTTCAGCACCTAGCTTTAAAATGCCCGCATTGAACAGGCGATACCAGATATACATCACTAGCAGCAACACCGCCAACACTCCGAAAAAACCTTTGTCACCCAAGATGACGTAAGGCGTAAGACCACGCATCGGCACTATATAATCGGTTAAAGTCGTGGTGGTAAACAAAGGCGCTTCCTTACGTAATACGCCGTCCGGACCAATAAAACCGGTCACACCTGTATTAGTCGCGCGCATCAGATAGCGGCCGGTTTCCAACGCCCGCATTTGCGCCATTTGCATGTGTTGATGCGGCTGCGAGGAATCGCCGAACCAAGCGTCGTTAGTCATATTGACGATATACGCTGCATCCGCCACTTGCCTGGCAACCAATTCGCCGAAGGCATCTTCATAACAGATCGTGGTGACAAACGCATGACCGCCCGCCGTCAACAACGTTTGCCGGTCGCCACCGGCCGCGAAATCGCCCAGCGGTATTTGCAATTTATCCAATACCCAACCCGATAAAGGCTGAAGCGGTAAATATTCGCCAAATGGCAATAAGTGATTTTTATGATATAGGGCTTGTTTGTCGCCCAGGGTCATGACGCTGTTGTAATAATCCTTACCCTGCCCGCTGCTGGGTAGCCCAACCACCAAGTCAACCCCATGCGCTTGCGCGGCAGTTTGTAGCGGATCGATGTAGAATTCTTTCACTTGCGACAGAAAGGCCGGAATCGAAGTTTCCGGCCAGATAATCACATCAGAATCCCAATGCTGTTCAGTAAGTTCCTGATATAGCCTGAGTGTGTTGAGTTTCTGATTTTTCTGCCACTTCTGATCCTGGCCGATATTGCCTTGCACCAAGGTGACCTTGATCGGCGCGCCGACGGCTTGAGTCCACGCCACCGTTTGCAAATAGCCACCGCCTGCCCAAATTACCCCTAAAACCAGCAGCCCCGGCAAAGCCGGCAATTTGCCACGCACTAATTCGACTAAGGAAAAAGCCGATACCGCCAACAAAAACCCGACCCCATAAACCCCGGCCAATGGAGCGTAACCGGCCAACGGCGTAGATAGTTGACTGTAAGCGATTTGCAACCACGGAAAACCGTTCAACAACCAATAACCGCGAAAATACTCGACGGCTACCCAAGCAATAGCGGCAGCTATTATGCGTAGCCAAGCCCCGGAACAGATTGAGGTTTTGGCGATAAACCAGCCGGTTAAGCCCGGAAATAAGGCCCAAACCGCTACCAGCAGAGCCGTCAACGCTATCGAGCTATACGGGTCGCCGCCGCCGAAATCGTGAATACTGATATACGTCCACCAAATCCCCGATCCGAACAAGCCCAAACCGAACAAATAACCACTAAGAGCAGCCCTGTTCGGCGCCTGCCGCTGCCAAATCCAGTAAATAAAAGCTAAAGCGCCGATTGCGGCGTAAGCATAATCGTATGGCGCAAAGGCCATGGTGAGCAATGCTCCAAAAACGGGGGCGGCAAGTTCCCATTTACAATTCAATATTCGCTTCATTACTCTGCTGTGTTTATTCGATGGAATCGGCATTTTATGCAGCTGCCGAGGTTTCGTAAAATCGGCAACTGCCTATAGCCGTCAATCTGAACTAAACTGAGTTTATGTTTTCAACACATCTTAACTCGCAAGTACATGACCGATAACGCATCACTGCCTTTTGAGCTGTCAACGGAATCCCTCGGCGGATGGATTAATTCACTAAGCGCGCTACCCGCGGCGAACGCGGCAAACCAGTTGAATCTGGTCCTTAAACAACTGAGTCGCTTTAACGGCACAGCCGCAAACGTATTGCCGATACTCGTAAACTTAACCCCGCTGACATTGCATTTATCCAATGGCTTGACCAACGCGGCGCGTTCCGAAACAGACATTGCCACCAACACCAAAGCGCTGAAAATTGCGAAACTAGCCATCCAGTTACTCAGACATTTGAGCCTGGCTTTTTGCCGCACGGTCGAGACCAAACAACTCGATACATCGCTAACCCAACAAGCGATATTTTATGCCTTGCAGCTCGCGGGGTATTGTCTGCGCAGCACGGCGCTGTTTTACGAAATGCCGTCCACGACCTTGTGGAAAAAGAGCGGCCTGCTTTACACCATAGCCGGCGAACTGCAACTGCTAAAAAAGCCAGTCTCGTCCAAACCGCAGGAATTCAAGTTACAAAGCACCATTGAAGCAGTCATCAAGCGCAACCTATTGTTTGCACTCAGCAAACCCAACCAATATTCAACAACTGAAATCAGTCAATTATTTCAGTTGGTCAGTCGGCATCAGGATCGCCTGGAGATCAGCAAAACACCCAATCCGGATTGCCGTTTTATTTGGAATCTGGGCAGTGAACCAAGCCCTATGCCGCGTACTAACAGCACATTGCCACGCGGCTCGGTGTACATCAGTTGCCAGAACTTCGGCCATGCCTTGCAACTTGGCGAAATCGAGACCGAACTGAATTCAAACATGCAAACCAAACTGGCCTTGCACTTGACGGGATACAGCAATATTTTCGCATCGGTGGCCATCGGCCCGCCGATGCCGGCACACTTACTCGAGGGCTTCGTTGCGGTTAGCGCCCATCTACAAGGTGAAGAAAAATTATCGAAAATCATGAACCTGAGCTCGCAGTTATCGCGCGGAAGATCCCTGGCTCGCGATATGTCTCTAGTGCCGTTGGAACATGAAAAAAAGCTTCTACAAACCGTTAAATTCTTCGCTAATCAGTTTTCCCGAGCATGGCACCAGTCTGAGTCTGTTGCGCAATGTCAGTAAACAATTTCTGGTAGCGGAAAGCCCCGCACCCAATTGTTCAACAGGCGATATTGGCTTACTTTGCCGGGAGCAGCAACCCGCCAAACTGGTGATAGTTCGCCAGCAAACGCTCTATGAAGATGTGACACTAATTTTGCTGGAACCCATAATCGGCAACATTACCATCCACGATATCGAAAATGCCGGTGACAGTAACAGCCAGAAAGCGATAGTCATCGGGATGGAAACCGCTCAACCTGAAGTGTTGTTAGCCAACAGCAAATACACGGTAGTCAGTAAAATCAAACTGCTATACGGCAACACCTTGTATTTGAAAGCTTGCGTGGAAAGTACGCCCTGGTTAGTGCGCTTCAAGGTCGGTGTTGATTTGTGACGCCATGCGGGACGTGAGCTGCTGCAATTTGATGGGACTCCGCGGAATCGCAATGGCCTTTTTGATCATCGAAGAAAATATCGGCGCCAAACGCTTTTAAAAACGCCCCCTTGGGCATGCCGCCTAAAAACAAGGCTTCATCTATCCTGATTCCCCAAGCCCGCAAGGTTCTGACGACCCGTTCGTGCGCGGGCGCGGCCCGTGCGGTGACCAATGCGGTGCGAATTGGCGACAAATCTTGATCGAAATGGGTTTGAATGCGGTGCAAAGCACTTAAAAACTCTTTCAATGGCCCGTCCGATAAAGGCTTATGCGCTTCGTTACGCTCGTTGGCCGCAAAAGCCGCCAAACCGTGTTGCTGATAAATGCGCTCGGATTCGTCGGAAAACAGCACCGCATCACCATCGAAAGCGATCCGCAATTGCGGAGAAGGATTGGCTACCGCTCCGGAGACAATGGTTGCGGCGGCATAGCCCGCAGCCAAGGCCTTTCTGACATCCTCACCATTGGCGGATAGAAACAAATGCGCACCGAAGGCCGGGATATATTCGTAAGGGGATACGCCGCTGGTAAACGCCGCCCGGCTAATCGCCAAATCGTAGTGGTTGATTGAGTTAAAGATACGCAGGCCGGTATCCGCGCTATTTTGCGACAGCAGGATAATCTCCACCAGCGGCGCACCGGGAAAAGCTTTGTTGATATCCAGAAACTTCTTCACCAAGGAAAAGCCGAAACCCGGCGGCAGAATTTCGTTTTCGTGTTCAATCTGATAATGACAAAAGGCTTCCTTGCCCTGGGTTTCGAAAATCGCATGCGATTCATCCAGATTGAATAATGCCCTGGACGATACTGCAACTACCAGTTTCTGATTATCCATGACTATTCTTTATTGCGGGTAACCCACACCGAATCGAGATTGAGGGTTTTCTTGATTTTTGCTGCGTAAGCCGCCGCTTCGTATTGGGTTTTAAAACCGTCCACAAACAAACGATACCAGTTCTCGCCCTTGGATTCGGTTTTGACTACCTTGGCAGGGACGCCCTTGCCCGCGAATTCTTGGGCTTTACTCTTGGCATACCAATCCTGTTTAAACGCAATTAAATTGACCGCCCAATTTTCTTCCACCGGTTCCGGCTTTTTCTTCTCCGGTTTAGGGGCCGGCGCGGCAGCTTGCGCTCGACCTTTTTCCAAGGCACTCACCTTGTTTTGCAAGGCTTCTATGGTGGCGCCTATTTGCATGATCTGGCTGCTGATTTCGGCAGAAGGCTTGGCTTGATCACCGTTGGCCTTTGCCGCACCCGGGTCAGCATGCCCAGCCTTACTTAATTCAGCGATCTGAGTGGCCATCACACCATTGCTGACCGTCAATTCATCCAGCTGTTTGCGCAACATTTCCTTGTCCGCGGCATCGCTGGTGGGCGCGGCATTCACTTGCTCCTGCAATTTCCCGATAATAGTCACCAACTCGCCGACTTGCGACTTGGCAATCATGCCTTGTATGCCTAACCCAGTGCCAATCAGCAGCGCCGCCACCGCGATGCCGTTCGCCACATAGGCAGCTACCGGTTTTTT
>Ga0160185_116634_pt1 | contig 24729 bp, 18 predicted proteins | sample met14sb_2_FD_108556 | JGI IMG/M metagenome (GOLD analysis project Ga0160185, IMG submission 108556) | Synthetic bacterial communities of pure cultures from sediment of Lake Washington, USA, under high oxygen condition - MT... | ecosystem: Engineered > Modeled > Simulated communities (microbial...... | reverse complement strand
CTAAAATTGCCGAATAATTCGGCGTTGGGTTACGCCTCCACTCGCCCCGATCAGTGACCGAAAATCCTAAATAGACTTTCAGCACCCCACCGACCGTGTCGACAAGTGTGAGTATTGGTTACATAGTGAACTTACCTTTATACCATGATTAGAATTTCACAACAACTTCAAGTCTGATAGACTCCTGTCGGCGCCTGCCTGCGAGAGCATCTTGATTAAATAGCAAAACCAGGCCCGCACCCGCTTTTATCCTAATAATTAGCCACCTGCCGATGACTATTACCATAAAAACCGCTGAAGAAATCGACAAGATGCGCGTTGCCGGAAAACTGGCCGCCGAAGTACTTGAAATGATCGCCCCCTACGTCGTTGCCGGCATATCCACCGAAGAGCTTGACCAAATCTGCCACGACTACATCGTCGATGTGCAACAAGCCATTCCCGCGCCCTTAAATTATCGCGGCTTCCCTAAGTCGATTTGCACATCCATTAATCAACAGATTTGCCACGGTATTCCCAGCGAGAAAAAACTAAAGAACGGCGACATCGTAAATATCGATATTACGGTGATAAAGGATGGTTATCACGGCGACACCAGCAAAATGTTTTGTATCGGTGAGGTCAGCCCACACGCCAAACGCTTGGTAGACATCACCCGCGAATGCCTGTTTTTGGGTATAGCGGAAGTCAAACCCGGCGCCCGCCTGGGCGACATAGGCCATGCGATTCAAAAACATGCGGAGAGCAATCGCTACTCCATTGTCAGAGAGTTCTGCGGTCACGGCATAGGCAAAAAATTTCACGAAGATCCACACGTGATGCATTTCGGCAAACGCGGTGAAGGCGAGATAATCGAGCCCGGCATGATTTTTACGATAGAACCCATGCTCAATCAAGGCAAACGCCATATGAAGATCCTCGCCGACGGCTGGACGGCAGTGACCAAGGACCGCAGCTTGTCAGCACAATGGGAGCACACAATTTTGGTGACCGACACCGGCTACGAGATTTTGACGCTGAGACAGGAAGAACTGTGAGCCAAGCGCTGTTCACCGAAAACGATTTTCTCGACTGCTTTGCAGGCGAAAATCCGGTCGCCAAATTCAAAAATGCGATTAACGAAGAAAATGCGCAGTTAAAAATGCGCTTTAACCCGGACCAGGCGACCGTCGGCTTGCTGACCGAGAAAGCTCGCTTCATCGACAATCTATTGACCGCCTGCTGGCTACATTTCCTCGACGCAGCCGCCAGCCGCCATAGCCTGATTGCGACCGGCGGATATGGCAGAAGCGAATTGTTTCCCTACTCGGATATCGATATCTTGGTGCTGCTCGACGCCGCCAACCCGATAGACTATCAACAGCCCGTATCCGGTTTTTGTAATTTTCTTTGGGACATTGGCTTAAAACCAGGACTCAGTACACGCTCAGTAGCAGAGTGCCTGGCGGTTGCCGCGGACGACCAAACCGTCTTTACCAATCTGCTGGAAATGCGCCTGATTACCGGCAACTCCGAACTGTTTAGCGATCTAAAACACCAGATAAATTCTGAAACACTCTGGCCATCGGAACAATTTTTTCCAGCCAAAATGGCTGAACAGCAAAAGCGCTACAGCAAGTACCACGACACGGCTTACAACCTGGAGCCCAACATCAAGGAAGGCCCTGGTGGACTTCGCGACTTGCAGGTCATCAGCTGGGTATTCAAGCGCCATTACAACGCATCCTCTCTCCGCGAGTTGATCAAGTACGGTTTTTTACCGAAATCCGAATACGACAATCTTATTACCGCTCGCGACATCCTCTGGCGCCTGCGCTTTGCACTGCACAATCTGACCAACCGCTGCGAAGACCGATTGGTGTTCGATTACCAACGCGAGCTAGCCAGCCAGTTCGGTTACATCGATAAAAACGAACAACCCGACGTCGAGCAATTCATGCAGTTTTACTTCAAAACTGTCGTGGACATTGAACGCCTGAATGAAATGCTCTTGCAACTGCTGAACGAGAGACTGATCAGCAACAAGGAAAGCCTAACCCCCATCCCTATCACCGCCAATTTTTCATCGATTGACGGCTATCTGGAAGTCAGCCACAAAGACGTATTTCAAAAACAACCGCTGGCTTTGCTGGAAATTTTTTTAATCTTGCAACAATCGCCCTCTTTGAAAGGAATTCGCGCTAGCACCATCCGCTTGATTCGCAAAAACCTGCACCTGATCAATGCCGATTTCCGCGCCAACAAACAGGCCAACCGCCTATTCATGGATATTCTCAGGCAGCCGCGCGGCATTACCAGCCAACTCAAGCGCATGAACCGATACGGCGTACTCGCCGCCTATTTGCCGGATTTCGCCAATATCGTGGCGCGCATGCAATACGACCTATTCCACATCTATACCGTGGACGAGCACACTCTGTTTGTTATCCGTAATTTGCGGCGCTTCTCGCTGGCCAAACACAACAAGGAATTGCCGTTTTGCAATAATATTTTTTTACTGATTTCAAAGCCTGACATTTTGTACATCGCCGCCATGTTTCACGACATAGCCAAAGGCAGGGGCGGGGATCATTCCACGCTCGGCGAAACCATTGCCAACAACTTTTGCCAGCAACACGAATTATCAAGCCACGATACCAAGTTGATCACTTGGCTGGTTCGTCAGCACCTGTTGATGTCAATGACCGCACAACGCAAGGATATTAGCGACCCGGACGTCATCCACACCTTCGCCCAAGAAGTCGGCAGTATAGAGCGGCTAAATTATTTATATCTACTGACAGTGGCGGACATTCGCGCCACCAACCCTAGCTTATGGAATGCCTGGAAAGACGTATTGCTTAAAGACTTGTATATTTCCACCCACCAAGCCTTGCACCGCGGCCTGCAAAATCCGGTGGCCCGCTCGGAACGGGTACAGGAAAACAAAAAAGAAGCGGGCGACGAGCTTTTGAAACTGGGTATATCCAAAACCAATATCACGCAGTCGTGGCAGCATCTCAGCGACGACTATTTTCTGCGTTATTCTGCGGACGAAATCGCCTGGCACACCATCGCCATCGCGGCCTGCCAGGAAAGCGAACTGCCGTTGGTATTACTGCGCCCGCAAACCCAGCGCGGCAGTGCGGAGATTTTCGTTTACACCCGCAACGAAGCGCAGATTTTTTCGATTTCGACCGCCACTCTGGACCATTTGGGCCTAACAATTCTGGATGCCAGAATCATCACGACTGCCGATCAATACGTACTGAACAGTTTTCAGGTTTTGGAACAATCCGGCGAAGCCATTAACGACTTGTATCGCGAAGTACATATCTGCACCTCGCTACGCCAAGGCTTAATCGCCAAAAAAGTGAAAGCGTCAAAGAATATCCACAAGCAGTCCCGCCAGGCCCGACACTTTCCGATAGAAACCAGCATCACCTTTCTGGAAGATCCTTCGCATAAACACACCGTCATCGAATTAGTGACGACGGACCGCGCCGGCTTGCTATCGACCATAGGTAAGGCGTTTACGGAGCTGGATATTCAACTGCACGACGCAAAAATCACGACGATAGGCAGTCGCGCGGAAGACATGTTCTACATCAGCGACCAGCAATCAATGCCGATCACCGACGAAGACAAAAAAGCCCAGATACGTACCACCATGTTGAGATATTTGAGCCTCAAAGGTTAGGAAAGCTATCTTGCCAACAAGGACTCACCGCGCGCCAATTTCGTCAGACGGCCTTCCAGCCCCATCGCAGCCTTCATCGCTTTATTGCGCGCTGGGGTGATGCGTTGCGCCAAACCCAGACCAAGATTTCTTAACAGTTTAATCGGCAAAATGTCGTTACTAAATGACCGATAAAACACATCCATTAAGGTCATCATTTTCAGATTCTCGTTGCGGCGCATGGATTCGTAGCGTTGTAACACCGCCAAGTCGGCTATGCTCTTACCACGTTTATGGGCGTCCACCAGAGTTTCAGCCAGAGCCGCGGCATCCAGCAAACCGATATTGACGCCCTGCCCGGCCAATGGATTAATCATGTGCGCCGCATCACCCACCAAAGCCACACCTTGTTTCACATAGCGTTGCGCATGCTGCCGCTTCAGCGGGAAGCTCGCCACACCTAACACCTGCTTGACCTCGCCCAGGCAATCAGGAAAAGCCGCAACCAGCTCATCCCGCAATTGCTCATAAGATAAGGCTTGTAAACGCCGAACTTCATCGGGGGATTGATACCACACGATGGAACCATAATGACCTGTCAACGGCAAAAAGGCTTGCGGACCACTGGACACAAAGCGCTGCCAGGTGATGTCTTGCTGCGGATAGGCGGTCTCTATGTAAATAACCAAAGCGTGCTGGTTATAATCCCAACTGGTCACACCCAAACCTACCGTCTGCCTGACTCGGGACTGTCCACCGTCCGCCGCCACCAGCAATTTTGCCTGGAGTATACGACCGTCCGCTAATATCAACTCCGACCCATGGCCGTCGTAATTGATCTTGGTGATGGTTTGCGGCATCAACAATTCGATATTGTCGAAATGGGGCAACCTATCCAGTAACGCCAGCTGGGTGATGCGATTTTCGACAATATAGCCCAGCTCGGGATAGCGAATGTCATCGCTATTAAAAGTGGTATCACCGGCGGTTTCCCAAACCCGCATGCGCTTGAATGGGCAATAACGCCGCGATGTCACGCCTTCCCAAGCGCCTACTGCTTCGAGAATATTTTTCGAGGCAATACTGAGTGCCGAAACCCTTAAATCATGTGGCTGATCGCTGGCAAAAGCTTCTGGAACCTGCGCTTCTATCACAGCGACTTTTAACTCGCTACCACCCAGACAACAAGCCACGGCGGCACCCACCATCCCTCCGCCGACGATCACCACATCAAATTGTTCTTTCATATTTCTTCACAAAGTTTTAAAACTAGAGACCAGACGAGAGAACGACGCCGCCATTGGCTTTACGGAATGACAGAGGCCGCGCCACATGGTAGAATTACAAAGTTTCGCCAACTGAAATTCCGAAGTTAATCAGGGATTCTCGCCGCATGGGACGACTCTAACACGCAGCAGGCAGAAAAACCATAAACGGCACTACCGGTAAGGAAAATACCGGCTAGCGCATTTATTCAGTATGAGAGGATCTGGATAGCAATGATTAAAAACGCCCAGAAAATTAACGCAATACACATGCTTTACGACGCTGATCTTTCCCAGGACAGCTGCGGTGTTGGATTTATCACCCGCAAAGACAGCAAACAGACTCACGAGCTCCTAGTCAAGTCACACGAAGCCTTGTGTACTATTCCTCATCGCGGCGGCATGAGCGCGGAAGGCATAGGCGACGGCGCTGGCGTTAATATCGATTTGTCTCTGAAGTTTTTCCGTAAGGCCACAGGGAATGCGGACCTGGAACTGGGGCAATTCGGCGTAGCCAACTTTTTCTTCCCGGAAGATCACGCGCATTACGATTCTGAGGCACAAAAACTAGTCGAAGAACAATTTCTGGAATTCGATCTGCCGATTATCAAATGGCGGGAAGTGCCGGTTGACAGTTCTGTGTTGAATGCCGCAGCGTTGCGCGCGCAATTACCGATTAAACAGGTCATTTTCGGTCGACCAAAATCCCTCAAAGATGCCAGTCACGAGGCTTTTGAAAGACATATTCAGTCTGCGCTGCTGACTATTGAAGCCCATGGCTTTACTCGCCCGGAACTGAATGGCTTTTACCCGTTATCCATGAGTTCCCGCACCCAAGTTTACAAAGGCCGCCTGAACTCATTCGAAGTCATCCCCTACTTTGTCGATTTGTACGACGCGGACCACGAAATCAGTACGCTGTTTTTCCATACCCGTTTTTCCACTAATACCGCACCGGCGACGATGATGGCGCAGCCTTTTCGGTATATGGCACACAACGGCGAGCTGAACACCGACAAGAAAAACCGCCTCAGCGAAAACGCCATTGCTCGGCAAAACAACAAACATGTGGTGTTTCCTTGCGGCCAATCCGATTCCGGCCGCCTGGATCAAACCCTGACCCGCCGCATCAACGAAGATCAACTGGACATTGTCACCGCTATTTTGGCGATGATGCCACCGGCTTGGGAAAACGATAGCACCCTATCGGAAGATGTACGCGCGATGCTGGAATATTTCAGCCTGTACGAAGAGAAAAACGACGGCCCGGCCGCGTTAATCTTCAATGACGGCATTCGCGTCGGTGCGCGCCTGGACCGCCTGGGCTTAAGACCATTGCGCTCGGTCGAAACCGCAGAGTATCTGGCGGTGATGTCCGAAGCGGGCCAGATCGATTTTCCACCGGAAAAAGTGCTCAAACGCGGCCGCATCGAAGCAGGCGGCATGCTGTATTTCGACCATAGCACCGGTGAATCTTACAACAGCCATCAAGTGATGGAACGTTTGGCTAAGGAAAGAGACTACAAAGCGCTGCTGAAACAAAGCTGCGTTCATATCAGCGAATTGCCCAAAGTAGAGCTTTCGGAACTCAGTAACGAGCATGAACTGAATATCGACCAACGTCACACAGCTTATTCGCTGAACCAGGAAAGCTTTAAGTTTTTGCTGGACCCTATCCTGCAAACCGGCTTGGAAAAAGTCTCCGCGATGGGTTACGGCCTGACGCCGAACGCTTTGAGCGCGTCTGAAGGCGGTATGTCGCGTTACTTCAGCCAACGCTTTGCGCAAGTGACCAATCCGCCGCTGGACTCCCTAAGGGAAAGCGACGGCATGACTTTGCGCGTGGCCCTGGGCGCCAAACCCACTTTTGCGCCGCAAAGCAGCAAACAGCTGATGATCGAATCGCCGATTCTGCAACGCACCCAACTGGAGCAGATTCGCAGACAAAGCCAGGTAAAAACCGCGACTATTGAGGCGCTATACACTCCGAACTTTGACAATGCCGCGCAAAATGAACTGGCTTTAGAACAAGCCTTGCAAGCGGTATGCATACAAGTCGAACAAGCTGCGCGCGACAATACCGGCATTATCATTTTAAGCGATGCCAACATCAGCAAATCCCAGGCAGCTCTCCCGGCGCTGCTCGCCATTGCTGCGGCCAACCAGCATCTGGTCAAACATGGTCTGCGCTTTAACAGCTCGCTGATCATGGAAACCGGCCAGGCAGCCAGCCCGCATGACGTCGCCACCATTCTGGGCTTCGGTGCCTCCGCGATCTGCCCGCTCAGCGTGCATAACCGGGTAATTACCGAATATGCCGATGTAACCGCGCAACAAAAAGCCCTGTACAGTTTTCAAAAAGGCGTCGAAAAATCGCTGATGAAAACCATGGGCAAATTCGGCTTGTGTACAGCGGAAAGCTATATTGGCGGGGAGTTTTTCGAATCCAACTACCTGGATACTGACGAACCAAAGCTGAAACCGTATTTCCCCAACATTAATGCCTCGGTGGGCGGTGTTCGCTACAGCGACATAGCCGCCAGCGCAACGGAATGGCACCATAAGGCGCTATCCGTAACCAGCGAAAGCGATATTCCATTCCTTGGATTATTCAAAGAGCGGAATGAAGGCGCCGGCCACACGTTTGGCAATACGGCGGTGCGAGAATATATCAACATGACCGATGAAGCGATCATGTATATAGCGCCACAACAAGCGCCGGAAGCCAGTGATACCGCCTATTTGGATTTCGGCTACGAAAAACGCACACCCGAGCAAATCGACGCTTTCGGCATTACGCCGGCCTATCGCAGCTTTACCCACAATCTGGCTCAGGAACGCGCGAACCGTCCCGCTGCTTTGCGCGATGTGATGGAGTTCCCAGCCGATGTCAGCAGCGCTAATAGCAAAGCCGATTTTGATCGCCTACTGGGCAGCCAGGATTTGCACGGTAACAACAATTACATGATCCGCGGCTTACAGGTCGAGAGAAGCAATGGCGTGGTGTTCAACATTCGCTTTACCGAGAACTCAAGCAAAGCGCGTCTGGAACAACTAGCAGAACATCTGAAAGCGCGTTTTGCCGGCAACGATTTTGGTTTAAACCTGGATAACGACAGTATCAGTCTGCGGGCGAACGACAGCGACAGCCTGATTTACCACTATTTGAGCAACGTGCGCTCTGCCCGCTCGCGGATAGCACTGGATCAGGTGCAACCTGCCCATCAAATCACCCCGACTTTCGCGTCCGGCGCGATGAGTCACGGCGCACTGCTGGCCGAAGCCCACGAAGCCGTGGCGCAAGGCACCAACATAGCCGGTGGTATGAGCAACTCCGGCGAAGGTGGCGAGCACTCCAGCCGCTTTGGCACGATTCGTTCTAGCAAAATCAAACAATTCGCGTCCGGCCGCTTCGGCGTCTGGGCAGGCTATCTCGCCGATCCGAATCTGGAAGAAATCGAAATTAAAATCGGCCAGGGCGCCAAGCCCGGCGAAGGTGGTCAATTACCGGCACCGAAAGTATCGGTGGAAATTGCTGCGCTGCGTGGCGGCACACCCAAAGTAGAACTGGTCAGCCCGCCGCCGCATCACGATACTTATTCCATCGAAGACCTGGGCCAATTGATTCACGATGCCAAAGCGGCCCGCGTTCGCGTGGTTGTCAAATTAGTATCCTCGGAAGGCATAGGCACTATCGCGGTCGGCGTCGCCAAAGCCGGTGCAGACGTGATCAACGTGGCCGGTAACACCGGCGGCACCGGCGCGGCGGCGGTAACCAGCTTGAAAAACACCGGCCGTTCGCCGGAAATCGGTATCGCCGAAGTGCATCAAGCGCTGGCTGCTAACGGTTTGCGCGATAAAGTTATTTTACGTTGCAGCGCGGCGCACCAAAACGGTTCTGACGTGGTTAAATCTGCAATTTTAGGCGGCGACTCCTTCGAGTTCGGCACCACCGCTTTAATGATGTTGCGTTGCGTTATGGCGAAAAACTGCAACATCCGCTGCCCGGCCGGTTTAACCACCGCCCATGAGGAATTCAAGGGCGACCCGCGCGTGTTGGCGCAGTTCTTTATGAACCTGGCCCACGAAGTACGCGAAATCCTGGCTGACTTAGGCTACACCAGTTTGCAGGAAATTCGCGGTAAAACCGAGTTGTTGCATTTGATCGATCATCCCAGCATGGTCGGCCAAATCCACCTGCAAAAACTGCTGGCGGAAGTACCGGTTGTCAAAATTGAGAAACCGATTTATCTGGAAAAAGATTTCGCCATCGACGATTTGATCTTTGCCCGCGTTAAATCGGCCTTGTTCGAAAAAGGTCAAAAGCAAGTGCTTGTCGAAGGCGACGAATTCAAACTGAACAACCGTAACAAAACCGTCGGCGGTCAAACCGCAGTCGACCTGGAACGCTTGTTGGCTTATGCACTCAGCCCTGAGCAAGTCGCTAAATCGAACATCATCTATACCAACCAACATGGTCGCCGCTATTTAGCCGACGATACGATTATCGTCCGTACCCACGGTTCGGCGGGACAAAGTTATGCCGCGTTCAACAACGACGGCATGCGTATGGAGCATACAGGCACTTGCAACGACGGTGTCGGAAAAACCGCTTGCGGCGGCACCATCGTCATCAAATCACCCGGTGGCGGCTCCCAGTTACCTGGCGAGAACGTGTTGATCGGTAACTTTGCGCTGTTCGGTGCTTCCGGCGGCAAAACCTTTATCAATGGCGAAGCCGGCGACCGGTTTGCCGTGCGTAACTCCGGCGCGATGGCGGTTGTCGAAGGCGTCGGTGATTTTGCCTGCGAATACATGATTAACGGCGCGGTATTGAATCTGGGCGGCTTTGGTAAAGGCTTCTGCACCGGCATGTCGGGCGGCAACGCCTACCAATACGATCCAGACAATCGTTTAAATGATTTGTATGACGATACCTCGGTATCCATACACAGTTTGACCGACGACAACGACCTAGCAAGCAGCCATGAGCAATTTATTTTGTACATGCTGGAACAACATGTTGAACATACCGACTCGGAAAAAGCCAAGGCTATCCTGGCTAATTGGGCCAACGAGCGTCGGCACTTCAAATTTGCGTTGCCGCTCTGGTTAAATCGCACGCAAACCGCGGAATACCTAAGCAAAGCGCTGGATCGCAAAGCGATGATCGAAGAGTTGTCGGTGGCATTTGCGCAAAAACAAATCGAGCAAATCAAACAGGCTTACAAACACAATACACCATTGTTCGATGGCGCCATTCCGGGTTACGGCGAAACCGACACCGATCTGACCTTGAAATTGATCAACAGCTATGCGGTGATCGATAAAGCCCAGCAAATTGCCCGCGATCAGTTAACTAAAGCCGGCCAACCGGCTACTGAAGCCTTAGTTGATAAACATGCCTACAAGCTCGTGATGGAACGTCCGCGCAAGCTACAAGATGCGCTGATTAAAAACATCCGCGAAGCTTACAGCCAATACGATGATGGTCAGTTAGCCGCGTTGATGGCGGAAAAACGCCTGAACGACTACAAAACCACGCTAATGCTGCGCGACGTGCAAAGCATTTACTCGATAGGCTCCACGGCCTGGATCATCGAACAAGATAGATTCAACCGTTTAGCGTTGGCCGGCCTGCCGTCTATCGATAAAAATCTGGCGAGCTTGGAAAGCCTGTCTATTGTGAAAGACATGCTGGAAAGCGCGTCTGCCTGAGCTGAGGGAGGGTGCTTCACGCACCCTTCGCGCCACTTGGCAAGAACCAAATACAGTGACTGGACAACCTGACACCTGTCCACAGATGGTAATGAAATGAAAGCACCTTTTATCCCGCAAAACGCCCCTTTTAGTGATACTCAACGCGCCTGGCTTGGCGGTTTTTTCGCCGGCATGCATAGCCATATGTTGCAAAGCGCCGGTAGTGTCAATCAAGCGAACGCCCGCACCTTGCACATTCTTTATGGTACTCAGACCGGCAACTCCGAGTCGCTGGCTAACGACGCCGCCAATGCAGCCAAAAAACATGGCTTGCAACCGGTCGTCAAAAGCATGGATGAAGTCGAAATCGGCCAATTGCCGCAAATGCAATACTTGCTGATCGTTACCAGCACATACGGCGAAGGCGCTATGCCGGACAATGCCGAAATGCTTTGGGAAGCGGCCAATAGTGATGCCGCGCCGCGCTTGGATAACGTTAATTATTCGGTGTTGGCCCTCGGCGATACCAGTTACGATTTATTCTGCCAGGCCGGCATAGACTGGGATAATAAACTGGCAGCTCTGGGTGCCAAGCGCGTGTTTGACCGCGTCGACTGCGATGTGGATTTTGAAGCCCCAGCGGAAAAATGGCTCAGCGAAGTGATTCCGTTGATGGCGGAAGGCGCCAGCACAATTGCGGTTGTCGATACCGAAACCCAGGCGGCTAAATCGGTTTACAACCGCAAAAACCCATTCCCAGCCAAAATGCGCGTCAACCGCATTGTCACGGCATTGGATTCGTCGAAAGAAACTCGGCATTACGAAATTTCTATCAATGGCTCCGGCCTCAGTTACGAAGCCGGCGACGCATTGTGCGTGATCCCGACCAACTGCCCGGACTTGGTAGCGCAAATCGTCAAAGCCATCGGCTGCACCGGCGCGGAAGACGAACCGGTCAATGGCGAATTAATGAAGCTGTCGGATGCGTTGCGCACACATTTCGAGATCAAATTACCCAGCAAAGAACTGATTGAAGAAATCGCCAGCCGTTCCGGCGATCAAGAGTTAAACGCATTATTGCTGTCCGGCGACAAGGAAAAACTGGCCGATTACCTTTGGGGCCGCGACATACTCGATCTGCTGTTGCAATTCCCCGGCGTGGAATTTTCGGCCGCCGAATTTTTACGTTTATTAAAACCGTTGCAACATCGCGCCTACTCCATCTCCTCAAGCGGCAAGAAACATCCGGACAGCGTGCATTTGACCGTCGCCAGCGTGCGTTACGATGCGCATGGCCGCCAACATAAAGGCGTCTGCTCCACTTATCTGGCGGATTTGGTGAATGAAGAATCCGATGTACGAATATTCTTCACCCCCAATAATAACTTCCGCGTACCGGCCGATGATAGCCTGCCCATGATTATGGTTGGACCCGGCACCGGTATCGCCCCGTTCCGTGCTTTTCTGCAAGAACGCGAATTCCGCAAAGCCCCCGGCAAAAACTGGCTGTTTTTCGGTGACCGCAACGCCTCGACCGATTTTATCTACCGCGAGGAAATCGAAGCGATGCAATCCAGCGGCTTGCTGACCAAGCTGGATTTAGCGTTCTCGCGCGACCAAGCGGAAAAAATCTATGTACAGGATCGCATGAAACAGCACGGTGCCGAACTGTATGCCTGGCTGGAACAAGGCGGCTACTTCTTCGTGTGCGGCGACGCTTACCGGATGGCCAAAGACGTCGATCAAGCCCTGCACGACGTGATTCGCGAGCATGGCAAGAAAACTTTGGTCGAGGCGGTTGAGTATGTCAACCAATTGAAAAAAGACAAACGCTACGTCAGAGACGTTTATTGATCCGGCATTGATGTTCACGGGTACATCTCGACGTACCCGTAAGTTTTCTCCCATCGCAATCATCTGAAATTCCATGCCTTTCACGCCTTTTCACATTGGACCCGGCACGGCAATTAAAGCGGTTTTCGGCAAATATTTCAGCTTGACGGTGTTCGGATTCGCACAGGTGATGATGGACATAGAACCATTGGTGCGCATGGTTCGCGGCGATATTATTTTACACGGCGCGACTCACTCCTACCTTGGCGCCATCTGCATCGGCGGCTTTTCCGCGCTAGTGGGCAAACCGTTTTGCGTTTTCCTATTACGGTTTTGGAATGCCGGGCTTGAGCCAAAATATCTACGTTGGCTAAGAATCCAAGCCGACATGCCGTGGGCACCGGCCATTGCTGGTGCGTTTATCGGCACGTTTTCTCATGTACTCTTGGACAGCATGATGCATGCAGACATGCAGCCGTTTGCACCATTCAGTAGTAACAACGGACTGTTGGATTTTTTACCGCTCGGCTTCCTGCACCTTCTTTGCGTGTTTTTAGGCGTTTTCGGGGTTTTTACCATCTTGCTGGTTTGGGCTTGGCGCAAGTGGTCTATTGACGTTTGATCAACAATCATCACGCATCTGAAGCACTAACGACGCCCCAAACAGATATTCCGTTTTCCCTGATCCTGTCGACGTCAGAACTAGCCTATCCCTCGACAGGATCAGGGCGATAGCATCTTGGACCGGGCTGGCCCTAAGCGCCTAATCGATAGTCATCCGTTGTCCGCTTTTTTTCAGTTTTTTCGCTAGATTCAGCGTCAGTATGCCGTTCTCGTAACGAGCTTTGCTGGCTTCCTCATCAATCTCCGCGGATAGTTGAAAGCTCCGCGACACTTCACCGAAATAGCGCTCGCTACGCAGCAATTTATCGTCTTTATTTTCCGAGTCCAGTTGGCTGATTTGCGCACGGATGGCAACCACATTGCCGTCGATATCCACATGGATATTCTCTTTGCCGGCACCCGGAATTTCGGCTTGGACGATAAATTCGCCCGGGTTTTCCTTCACATCAACCTTGATCTGCGCGGGCAAACCATCCCCATGTAGTGGCTTGATGTAATAACCTGGATTGACATCGCGAAACAGTTCGTCAAACAGACCGCGACTAACAAATGGGCTTAAGTTACTCATGTCGATTCTCCTCTTTGTTGCATGTAAAAACCTGAACGGTTCTATGCCAATATGGTGTTAGACCACAAGAAATTCAAGAGAAAGACACTTAAAAAACAACAGAAAATCGCTGCAAAAAATGGCTTAAAGAACTAGCGGCGTGTCAGCTATTTCGTTAGGATTTTCTTTATTTAACGCCGGAAAATGCTGTTGCAATTGCGCGGTGATTTGGGCAATCCCCTCGATCACGCCCGGTTCGAATCGACCTGCCCTAAACTGCGCTTCCATCTGTTTGCAAACCCTCGCCCAAGCTGCTTCGCCAACTCGGGCATGTATTCCGCGATCAGCGACAATCTCGACATCATGATCAGCGAACAGCAAATAAATCAGCACACCGGTATTGTGTTCCGTATCCCAGATTCGGCATTGTGAAAATACATCAAGCGCGCGTTGTCTCGGCGTAACCCCTTGCAATAACTCGCCTATCTCCAGCGCACTTTCCACGACAAAACGGATTTCACCCAAGTGCGATGCTTCGCTATCAGCAATCGCCGCTTCGATGGCTTGCAAGCTGCGCTGGGGAAACGCCAGACGCACACGCCAGGGACCACTAAAAATATGCTTTAGGAATCTAATCACATGCATACTCTACCATCTCCCCGACGCACCGCCGCCGCCAAAACCGCCTCCTCCGCCGGAGAATCCGCCACCCGACCCGCCGCCAAAATCGTCATCGTCGTACAAATTATCGTTTTGCCGGCCTCGAAAAGCACGTCTGCCATTGCTGAGCGACACCATAAACGCAAAAAACGCCGCAAGACATGCAACCAGCCAACCAGCGTTCAATAGCCAAGCAATAATGCCGACCACGCTGCCGTTGATTATCCCACCGAGAAAGCTTCCAAACAGAGTCCGTAAAATCCAAGCGCCGGCCACCGCTAGAAACACCAAGAGGGGCAGTAAACGTTGCACTCGGCCGTCGACAAACGATGCTTGAGGGGCAGGCAGAGGCACACCATCAAATATTCCGATCAGGCTATCGACGCCGGCATTTATGCCCCCCGCGTAATCTCCTCGCCGAAAATACGGAATCATAATGTCGTCAATAATCCGCTTGGCCAATACATCCGGCACCACGCCTTCCAAGCCGTAACCCACTTCGATGCGCGTGACGCGGTCATCCTTGGCCAGCAACATCAATATGCCGTCATCGACATCCTTGCGACCCAGACGCCATTGTTCGACCACGCGAATAGCATATTGCGCAATGTCTTCCGGCTGGGTACTGGCGACGATCAACACCGCAATCTGGCTGCCTTTTTGTTGCTCAAAAGCCTGTAATCGTTGTTCCAGCGCGGTTCTTTGCTGTGCGGATAAGGTAGCGGTCAGATCGGTGACACGCTGTTCAAGATTGGGCACTCCTTGCTCGGCGCTTACGGCGGTCACAAATAAACAGACCGTCAGGAGAACCGTCACCCAAAACCCTAAGAATCCGGCTGTCTTCAACATGTTATTTGCCAAAATCAACCACCGGCGCCGTCGAAATGGCTTTTTCGTTTTCGACCGTAAACGATGGCTTAGTTTTATAGCCAAACAGCATCGCAGTCAGATTGCTGGGAAACGAGCGCACGGTAATGTTGTATTCCTTGATCGCGGCGATGTATCGATTGCGCGCCACGGTGATGCGGTTCTCGGTACCTTCCAGTTGCGCTTGCAGATCGCGGAAATTGGCATCGGCTTTGAGCTGCGGATAACTCTCCGACACCACCATCAACCGCGACAAAGCCGAACTCAGTTCGCCCTGCGCCGCTTGAAACTTGGCAAAAGCCTGTTCGTCGTTCACCAATTCCGGCGTCACTTGCATGCTGCCTACTTTGGCGCGCGATGCTGTCACCGCTTCCAATACCTCCTTTTCATGTCCGGCGTAGCCTTTCACCGTATTCACCAGATTCGGCACCAAATCGGCCCGTCGCTGATATTGATTCAGCACTTCCGCCCAACCGGCATTGATTTGTTCATCTTGCGTTTGAAAGGTGTTGTAACCGCAACCGGGCAGCATCAATGTCGCGATTAGAAGAAAAACCTTTACTATGTTTTGCATCGTCCACTCCGTGAATAGAAAAATTTTTAATTGTTCACAGCAGCATAACACGTAGCCACTTAGCTCAGGCCAAGGGTCAGACTGTGGTCCTTATGCCCGCTTCCGCAACACCAATAGCCGGTTATTGGCCGGCATGGCGTGGTCGGCCTGTAAGGTCAAACCGATGTGTTCGGCCAAGGCCATGATCGCCTCGAAATCCTTGATACCGCTGCGCACGTCCCGTTCTTTCAGCCATAGGTCGAAACGGGCGTTGCTTTCGCTGGTATATGCACCGGCATAATTAAACGGGCCGTAGATACACATCGTCGCTTCGGCACCCAAATAGATCGCCAACCGCGCGAATAAGAGCCTCACTTCATCGCTGCTCATGATGTGCAAAGTATTCGCGGTAAATACCGCATCGATTTGTGCGCACGGCCATTGCAAATCCGCCACGTCCAAACTAAGCGGCGGCAGTAGATTTACCAGCTGTGCCTCGTCCCGCCATAACTGGATCCCCGGCAGATTCTCCGGCCTATCGGTAGGCTGCCATGTCAGATGCGGCAGGTTCTCGGCAAAATGACAGGCATGCTGGCCTGTGCCGCTGCCGATTTCCCAGACTGTCATGGGTTGGTCAAAGACCGTTTTGAGAATCTGTAAAATAGGTTCCTTGTTGTTCTCGCAGGCTTGAGAAAACGGCTTCTCTGTCGTCATGGGCAATGATTTGATGGTATGTTGGGGCTTTAACTCTACTAACATTAAAAATGGAAGTAAAACAAATCGCCAGCATGGCGCAAATCGAAGCCACGGCATGGAATCGACTGTGCGGACCCGACTATCCTTTTTTACGCCACGAATTTTTAGCCGCACTGGAACAAAGCGCCGCCGTTTGCCCGCAGACCGGCTGGGAAACCGCGCATTTATTGGTTTTCGACAATAAAAAATTGTTGGCAGCATTGCCGCTGTATTTAAAAACCCATTCCTGGGGCGAGTATGTGTTCGATCAGCAATGGGCTCAAGCTTACCAGCAGCATGGTCTGGCCTATTACCCGAAATTAATCAGCGCGATCCCGTTTACCCCTTGCCAGGGACAGCGACTGCTATTCGCACCGGATGCGGACCAAACGGCAATCTGCGCTTTGTTATTCAGTTTTATCCAACAACTTGCCGAACGACAGGGTATTTCCTCGTGGCATTGTTTATTTCCCGAACCTTCCCAGCTTGAGCTGCTGAGATCTTTAGGTTTAAGCGTCCGCGAGGGCGTGCAGTTTCAGTGGTTTAATCGTGGCTACGCGACTTTTACGGACTTTTTACAAACCCTAAGCGCCGACAAACGCAAGATGATTAAGCGTGAACGACGCCGGGTAGCGGAACAAGGTATTGAGCTATTGCGTGTTCCGGGGACGGAGGTTGCCGAGACCCAATGGCAGGTGTTTTTCCGCTTTTACGCACTGACCTACTTAAAACGCAGTTCCGAACCTTATCTCAATCTGGCGTTTTTCAAACAAATTGCGCGAACAATGCCTGAGCAATTATTGCTGGTTCTGGCAATGAAAGACGATGTGTACGTCGGCGCGGCCTTGAGTTTTATCGGCGCGGATACCTTGTACGGCCGATATTGGGGATGCGATGCGGAGTACAACGCGCTGCATTTCGAAGCCTGCTATTACCAGGGCTTGGACTACTGTATAGAACACGGCTTGGCGCGTTTTGATTCCGGCGCGCAAGGCGAGCACAAAATCTCCCGCGGCTTCGAGCCGGTCACTACCTACTCCACGCATTGGTTAAAGGATGCCGGTTTTGCCAAGGCCGTGGCGCAATTTGTAGCCCGGGAAAAACAGGCGATTGCGCATTACAAGCAAGACGCGGCGAATTACCTGCCGTTTAAACGAGCCCAATAAAACAGTACTGCGTCAGCTTTTTTCCAGCTCGGTTTGACAAGGCAAACAATACTGGCAGGCAATCGCCTGACGCCGTGCTTCCGGAATCGGCTCCCCACATTCCTGGCAATGGCTGGCCGATTCGCCCGTATAGATAGCTTTACGTGTCTCGGCAACGAACAGCTCGGTCATCTTGTCCATTCTTTCCAGAATAGCGTCGGTACCACCCGCCCAGGCTGTGGACATTATTGGGGCTCCTGAATCTGCATAGTTTTGTGTTTAACGATGGGCTTCCACCCACGCACCAAAAGCCTCAAACGGCATCGGCTTGCTGAACAAGTAACCCTGCGCCAAGTCGCACCGGTAAGTGCTGAGTTTTTCGATAATTTCCTGAGTTTCCACACCTTCGGCAGTCACCTGCAATCCTAAATTGTGCGCCAAGTTGATGGTGGCTTTAACGATGACTGCATCGTTTTCGCTGTGCAACAAATCGACGACAAAGGATTTATCGATTTTTAATTCCGTTAACGGCATGCGTTTTAAGTAAGCCAGTGACGAATAACCGGTGCCAAAGTCGTCGATAGACAATTTGTAGCCCATTTCATTCAGGCGCTGAATCACTTCCATGGCCCGCTCCGGATCGGTCATGATGGAGCTCTCGGTAATCTCCAACATCATCCAGCCGGGTTTGATATTGGCCGCCGCCGCCACACCGGCCATCACATCCGGCAGCTCAGGATCGTGTAAATCCTTGGCGGACAGATTGACGGAGATAATCAGTTCCCAGCCGCGCTTGCGCCATTCCGCGCAATGTTTGAACGATTGTTTCAGCATCCAGGCAGTCAAATGCTTGATCACCCGAGTTCTTTCCGCCATGGGTATAAATTCATCCGGCGCGATAAAACCATGCTTAGGGTGTTGCCAACGTACTAAAGCCTCCGCACCGTAAACCTGCCCGGTTTGCACCGACACCTTGGGTTGGTAATAAACATGTAATTGCTCTTTTTCGATAGCCTGGCGCAACTCGCTCATCAGCGTTAAACGGCGCGGGCTGTGATCGTCGTAAGACGGCGCGTAAGTGGTGTAGCCTTCGTGCGATTGGCCGGCTACGAATAATGCCACGCCGGCTTTTTGCACCAAGGTATCGACATCGTCGCCATGCTCGGGGAAATTGACGATGCCGATATTACTGTGGATTACCAAACTCAGACGCTCGACTTTAAAAGCCGGATCCAGAGCAGCCTGTATATTTTTCGCCAATGTCAGGCCGGCAGTTTCGTTATCCACCGCCGACAACAACACGCTGAAAATATTGCCGTCGATACGGGCGACACTATCAGTGCCCAACACCACGCTTTGCAGGCGCGTGGCTATCTGTTTCAAAATCAAGTCACTGCTGTTGCGGCCCAGCGTGTCGTAAACTTCCTTAAAATTGGCGACTTCCACCAACAGGATGGACAGCATCTTGTTTTGATTGCCGGCAGCTAACATCGCTTGCTCCACCCGGTCGTAGAACAATACCCGGTTCGGCAGGTCCGTTACCGAGTCGTGGGTGGTGGAATAACTGACTTGTTTTTCTAATGATTCGGCGCGAGAACGCAGTTCCTGGGTCTGGTCCAAAATCATCGCCCCGGCTTGATAAGCGATGACCGAGCTGGAATATTGGCCCCAAAACCCGAAAATAAACGGTAGCGCTTCAAGCATCCACAGACCGTAATTTTCGGTCTGGGCTTTGATGATGCCGTTTAAAGAAATTTCGCCGACGTAGTAATAGCTCAAGGCCAACAACGCACTGAGAATGCTGGCAAGCGCGATAGCCACACCCTGATAAGTGGTTTTAGATACCTCGCTTTTCAGCACGCGAACATTTTCGTTCAGTATGTTTTTGGCGGGTATCATCTGTTTCTCGGCGTCTGCTTCATGAATTCGCTATCGTTGTTTAGCTTCTGCCGACCAAGCATTGCAAGCTCGGGACCTCGACAAAATTCACTAAATATAGTTAGCCAAAACGTTAATTACAAACCTAAGCCTCTTAAACCACCATCTCGGCTTGCAGCAATTTAATCTGATCTCTGATCCGCGCCGCATCTTCAAATTCCAGGTTTTTGGCGTGCTGATACATTTTTTCTTCCAGTTGCTTCAAGGCCTTGGCGGCTTGTTTGGGCGTCATAGCCTTGTAATTGCCGGCCGGTTCGGCAACTTTCGCTCTGGCGTTGGAAATGGAACCGCCCGAACCGGGAATCGATAACTCCAAAATATCGGTAACCGATTTGAATATGGTTTTAGGCTGGATATTGTGCTCTTTATTGAACGCTTCCTGCTTATCGCGGCGGCGCTCGGTTTCTTCAATAGCCAGTTGCATCGAACGAGTAATCTTGTCCCCGTAAAGGATTACCTTGCCATTGGCATTGCGCGCGGCACGGCCTATGGTTTGGATTAAAGAGGTCAGCGAACGCAGAAAACCTTCCTTATCCGCATCCAGAATTGCTACCAGCGACACTTCCGGTATATCCAGACCCTCTCGTAACAAGTTGATCCCGACTAGCACGTCGAACACGCCTAACCGTAAGTCGCGGATAATCTCCACCCGCTCCACCGTTTCGATGTCTGAATGCAGATATCGCACCTTGACACCGTGCTCCATCAAATAATCGGTCAAATCCTCCGACATGCGTTTGGTCAGGGTGGTAACCAACACCCGTTCCTGCACCGCAGTACGTTTGGTGATTTCCGATAACAGATCATCGACTTGGCTGGTCGCCGGGCGCACTTCGACAATGGGATCGACTAGGCCGGTCGGGCGCACTACCTGCTCCACCACCGCGCCGGAATGTTCTTTCTCGTAAGTACTGGGCGTGGCGGACACATAAATACGCTGACCGCAGATTTGCTCGAACTCCTCGAACCTCAGCGGCCGGTTGTCCAAGGCTGAAGGTAATCTAAAGCCATATTCCACCAAGGTTTCCTTGCGCGAGCGGTCGCCTTTATACATCGCGCCAATCTGCGGTACCGTGACATGGCTTTCGTCGATGATCACCAAGGCATCCTTGGGTAAATAATCGAACATGGTCGGCGGCGATTCACCGTCTGCGCGATTGGACAAATGCCGGGAATAATTTTCGATACCGGAGCAATAGCCCACTTCCATAATCATCTCGATGTCGAACAGCGTGCGCTGCTCCAGCCGTTGCGCTTCCACCAGTTTATGGTTGTCGCGCAATTGCTCCAGGCGTTCGGCCAGTTCGATTTTGATTTTTTCCACAGCGGTCAGCAACTGATCGCGCGGTGTGACGTAGTGACTTTTCGGATAAAGCGTAAAGCGGGCCAGGCGCTGAGTGACTTCACCGGTTAGTGGGTCGAACATCGACAACCTTTCGATCTCGTCGTCAAACAACTCGATACGCAGGGCTTGTTCTTCCGACTCGGCTGGAAACACGTCGATCACCTCGCCGCGTACTCGATAGGTAGCGCGGCGCAGTTCGGTGTCGTTGCGGGTATATTGCATTTCCGCCAAACGCCGCAGTATGTCGCGTTGCTTGATCATATCGCCGCGCACCAAATGCAGCACCATCTGGAAGTAGGATTCCGGCTCGCCCAAGCCGTAAATTGCCGATACCGTGGCGACCACGATGGTATCGCGCCGTTCCAGCAAAGCTTTGGTGGCCGACAAGCGCATTTGCTCAATATGCTCGTTAAGTGAGGCGTCCTTATCGATGAAGGTATCGGAGGCCGGAATATAGGCCTCGGGCTGGTAATAGTCGTAATAGGAAACGAAATACTCGACACTGTTGTCCGGGAAAAACTCCTTCATTTCGCCGTACAACTGCGCAGCCAGCGTCTTATTCGGCGCCATGATCATCGCCGGCCGCTGGGTTTGCTGTATCACATTGGCGACGGTAAAGGTCTTGCCCGAGCCAGTCACGCCCAGCAAGGTTTGATGCAATTCACCGTCGTTGATGCCCTCCACCAGCGCCGCGATGGCTGTGGGCTGGTCGCCAGCCGGTTGATAGCGGCTTTGAATTTTGAACGGTTTATGCGCCGGTCCCTTTTTTTGCGGCCGCGCTTCTTCCACGCCCAGAACACCCGTGATCGCCGACTGGCTAATCTCCATGCGCCGTTTATCGCTCATGCCCTACCCTCTGAAATTTGGTTCAACACCGGCTTATTTACAAGCCGTTTCCGGCTGGTCGTATCCTAGGGTATCCAGCTCCGTCTTCGGATGCAAAAATCCTTCGACCGGCGCCACGCTAACTAAAGATCGCGGTGCAGCCAATAATACCGGTTGCCGCAATTGACCGTCCCAAGGGCGGAACGACAGGGGCACGCCCTTGTAACCTTGCAACGCAAACGCTTCGGAGAAGACATAATCCTTAATCGCCTGAGTTTGATTGGACTTGCTGCGGACGCTGGCCTCGCCTATCGCCCGCACCGCCAGATAGGCGGCATAATCTTGTTCTTCCATCCAGCGGCCGGCGGTGTCCTTGAAGCGATTTTGCAATTGCACCGCGCCCCATTGTTCGTGGGTTCTGTGCCAGGCGGTGGCAACCAAACCCTGCGTGCCGATCACGGGACGCGGTTTCCAGGTCCGGTAATCCAGATATTCGCCAAACAAGCCCTGTTCGTCTGCAACAACCAACACATCGTAATCGTCCACTTGGGTAAATACCGGCACGTCGGATTGGGCGGTACGGCGGGCATCGTAATCGTTGGTCCAGGCTTTTTCCGCGACCAGTTTGATGCCAAACTTCTTGGCCGCGCGTTTAATGGCCGCTGCATATAACTTGTCTTCCGGCGTGGGGCCTATCACCAAAAACCAGTTTTGCCAGCGTTTTTTGAGCATATATTGCGCCAGCGCATCGGCACGCATGGCCCGGCTGGGTAATAGGTGCAAAATCTGATGGCGGCAATCCGTGTTGCGCAACTCGTCGTCGCTGGTAGCGGCATCGAACAGCAATTTGTTTTTCGCTGCCGGCAAGTCGGCGAGCTTGTTTAATTGGTCAGGCTGCACGTTCAACACCACCAGCCCAACATCGTCGCCCAATTGATTGAAGGCCTGCTGTAAATCGCCGCCAACCGGCACCACAACCTTCTTTAACTCGTAGTGCTGGCCGGTAAATTGCCCGGTAGTATTATTGTCGGCAATCGCCAGTTCGGCACCGATCTGGCCTTTGTTCTGGATAAACGGATCAAGGTTGGACAAGGCTGCCGGCGCTGCTCGCTCCTGACTGAAATAGCCGATTTTGACTATCTGCTTGGCAGGCTCGGCGGGCTTGGTGACCTGCGGTTTGGCCGGAACGGCTTTCTTGGCAGGCGCGGCAATTGCGTCGCTGCTTGGCAACGCGACAAGCCAACAAAAACAAACTGAAATAAGCGCGATTTTTTTCATAATCCGATACGGAACGACATAAAAGCGTTATTTTAACGGATTCGGTTCGGCCGGGCTCTGTCAATAATCGTCCCGCTCTATTGAATTTTAGTGGTTTAACATCAATACTTAGCCACCTTTACATTCGCCGCGTTTGCCATGTCTGAGCCAGATTTCTCTTTAGATTTTCTCGATCAAGAGGTCACGATTGATAGCTCATGGTCTAACAAGCGTAGTGCGGTTCGCTATCGACGCAACGACATCCGTGCTGCCGTTAAAGTCAAAAGCATCTGGTTTCCACGCTTGTTTCCGGTCGTGTTGCGGGATGTCAGTAGCCGTGGCGCGGCGATATTCAGCGAGAAAAAACTCGGTAAGAATAAGCGCATATTCCTGTATTTACTATTCGCCGACGGCAAGCGTTTTGATATCTCCGCACTTGTTGTTCATTGCGACCGGGAAAATGGCCGTTACGGCATCAAGTTCGACAACATTGAAAAACATTTAGCAGAGCATTTACTGCATACCCAAACCGATCTGCTATTCAGCTAACAGCAAAATAATATGCCGATACTCAGTGAAATTTATATATACCCGGTCAAATCGCTGGCCGGAATTCAAGTAGAACACTGGCCGGTGGACCACAAAGGCTTGCTGTACGACAGAAAATGGATGCTGATAGACAGCGAGAGACAGTTCCTCAGCCAACGCCGTTTACCGAAAATGGCGTTGATTAAAACCCGCATTGCAGATCAACAACTGATTTTGTCGGCACCCAACCAAGCGGATCTAGCGCTGCCATTGCAATCAAACGACGGCGATGACATTGAAGTGGTGGTCTGGCACGACCGTTGTATAGCTAAGACCTGCGGCGATGACGCCGATGCTTGGTTAAGCGATTTTTTACAAACCGATTGCCGGCTGGTTTACCAAACCGATAACGATATTCGCAAGGTCGATCCTAACTATGCGTTGGACAGCGACCAAACGTCTTTTTCCGACGGCTTTCCGTTTTTGATCGTGTCGGAGAATTCCTTAAACGCCCTTAACCAAGCCATGCCGGTGACAATTGACATGATTCGCTTTCGGCCGAACCTGGTCGTCACCGATTGCGATAGCTATGCCGAAGATACTTGGCGACGGCTTAGCATCAACGATATTGGTTTTAGATTGCCCAAACCCTGCTCGCGCTGTTCGGTACCGACCATAGACCCGCTAACCGCCGAAACCGGCAAAGAACCCTTGACGACGCTGAATCGTCTGCGCAAATGGCAAAACAAAGTCTATTTTGGGCAAAACGCCTTGCACGATAAACCCGGCAGCTTGTCAGTCGGCCAGACAGTGCTGATCGACGAAATCGGCGAACCGCAGCCTCCGCTATCCTTAACATAGAAAATCCGTTACTTTCACTATCAATGCGCATATCCGCGCATTTGCGTGCTGCCAATTTAGATGCTTTGTTTTACCTGTTTGTTGAAGTTATTTGCCTTGCTAACAGGGGCTTTTGAAGTTTTACTAGCCAGCAGATAAAGCCTTCTAATACCTATTTAGTCATTTTTTAAGCTAAAAAAGCCTACTTTCAATTACTAGCTCTATCGAGCGAACCAATAAGTCAAACCCCGCCCCTACATAAAAACGATATTTCGTACCTCAAGCGACATATCGTGCCAAATCGCTCCCGCATCAATTGTGCACGCTGGTTTTTCCAGCCAAGCATCGCCGTAAAACCCCTTAAAAAACATAAAGATAAATTATTTTCACGCATGAAATTAATAACTGG
>Ga0160185_108338_pt1 | contig 28465 bp, 21 predicted proteins | sample met14sb_2_FD_108556 | JGI IMG/M metagenome (GOLD analysis project Ga0160185, IMG submission 108556) | Synthetic bacterial communities of pure cultures from sediment of Lake Washington, USA, under high oxygen condition - MT... | ecosystem: Engineered > Modeled > Simulated communities (microbial...... | reverse complement strand
CGATTTTGTTGTTTATAGACTGCTTAAAAATAACAACACACCATCATCTAGTGAAAGACAATGACAACAATAAAAAGAACGCTGATGCTAATGGCATACAGCTTGATGTTGCCCGAGCAGGCTTGGGCTGAAGGCATTAACCAAGCCAATACCGCTTGGGTTTTAACCTCCACCGCACTGGTTTTATTCATGACCATTCCGGGCCTATCGCTGTTTTACGGCGGTTTGGTCAGAAGCAAGAATGTGCTGTCGGTGCTTATGCAATGTTTTGCGATTACCTGTCTGGTATCGCTACTGTGGCTGGCCGGTGTATACAGCTTCGTATTTGCCGATGGCGGCAGCTGGCAACCGTTTTTGGGGAGCGGCAGCAAGATCTTTCTGCCGGACATGAACACGCAAACTTTGATCGGCGATATTCCCGAAACCGTGTTTTTCATGTTTCAAATGACTTTTGCGATTATTACCCCGGCCTTGATCGTTGGCGCGTTTGCCGAACGGATGAAGTTTTCAGCCATGCTGTGGTTTAGCGGACTTTGGCTGATTGTGGTGTATATGCCGATTTGCCATTGGATATGGGGCAACGGCTGGCTGGCGGCGATGGGTGCGAAGGACTTCGCCGGCGGGATTGTGATTCACGTCAACGCCGGGGTGGCATCTCTGGTGGCGGCATTAGTGTTGGGGCGCCGTAAAGGTTTTCCCACGGTGGCGATGCCGCCGCACAATATGACCATGGTGGTTACGGGTGCCGGGATGCTCTGGTTCGGCTGGTTCGGCTTCAACGGTGGTAGCGCGTTAAAAGCCGACGGCAGTGCCGGGATGGCGATTGCCGTGACGCATATCGCCGCGGCAGCCGGTGCTTTAACCTGGATGACCATTGAATGGCTGCGTTTTAGTAAGCCCAGTGTTTTAGGTATCGTCACCGGGATGGTCGCCGGCTTGGGCACCATTACGCCGGCCTCTGGCTTTGTCGGGCCCATGGGTGGTTTGGTTATTGGTATTGTGGCTGGCGCCGTGTGTTTTTACGCCACGCAATTCGTCAAACGCCGTTTGAAAATCGACGATTCCTTGGACGTGTTTCCGGTACATGGCGTCGGCGGCTGCGTCGGTTCGATTTTAACCGGCGTGTTTGCTGCTGAAAGTTTCGGCGGCTTGGGATTGAACGGCGTGACTATTGCCCAGCAAGTCGGCGTGCAAACGCTTGCGGTTTTAGTGACGGCGGCCTGGAGCGCTTTATTCAGCTATGTTTTATTGAAACTCATCGGCGTGTTCATCGGTTTGCGCGTCAGCGAAGACGAAGAACAGCAAGGTCTGGATATTGTGTTGCACGAAGAAACCGGCTATCACAATCTGTAACCATTAGCGGTTAGAATCTACGCTTTTCATAGCGGGCAGGACGGATCGCCGCCTTGCCCGCATCCCTACAAAATCAGGAAAATCATGCCCATCACTCTTGAAGCTTTAGAAACCATCGTCCGCGCGGCTGGCGACGTGGCGATGCGATATTTCAACGATCTGGACTCTCTGGCGATTAACAAAAAAAGCGCTCGCGACTTGGTCACCGATGCCGATGTCGCAGTGGAAAATTATCTGAAACAAGCGCTCAGCGAGCATTGTCCGGAGTACGGTTTTTGGGGGGAGGAAAGCGGCCAAACCGCCAACCAAACCAGCCGCTGGATCGTCGATCCGATCGATGGCACTCATTCATTTTCGAAAGGCCAATATTTTTGGGGCGTCAGCGTAGCCTTGGAAATCGACGGTGAATTGATGATGGGCGCGGTTTACGGCCCGGCCTTGGACGATTATTACTGCGCAGAAAAAGGCAAGGGCGCCTGGAAAAACGGCAAACCTATCCGGGTCTCTGATGAAACCAATCTGGCCAGCAGCATGGTGTCTACCGGTTTTGCCTGCCTGCGCCAGTATTTGGAAGATAACAACCTGCCGCGTTTCAACCGTATCGCTCAGGCTACCACCGGCCAACGGCGCTTGGGTTCGGCGGCATTGGATTTATGCACGGTTGCGGATGGCCAGGTCGATGCTTTTTGGGAACAAGAACTCAATCTGTATGACATTGCCGCGGGCGTGTTGATAGCCAAAGAAGCCGGCGCAACCATCACCGATTTTAAAGGCAATCCCGGTGTATTTCCAAAGCAGGTGTTTGCGACTAACGGCAAGATTCTCGATCAGTTGTTGCCTTTGATGTAAGCGTCTTTCATTAACATCTCGCAGCGTTTGGCAATATCGCTAGCTTGTTGTGCTGACGAGAAGCCGGCGTATTTATCCGCAAACTGTTGGGCGGTCTGTGTGTGTTTCGAATGGCGCAATAGCTCAGTGACGGCTGTTTTGTAGTTGGGATTTTTGCTTTCCGCGGCGATGTAAGTGCCAGCGCCGAGATTAGCGAGGTTTTGAGCGCTGATCAGTTGTTCCAGCTGAAAAGGCAATGCCAGCAAGGGTTTGCCGGACAGCAAAAATGCCGACAATGTCGCCATACCGCCATGGCAAATAGCCAAATCGCATTGTTTGGCAGCAGCCGAGATGATTACCGGTTGCGGAGTAATGTGTAGATTGGCGCTGCTGTTTTTTTCTATAAATGCGGGCGTTGTGCCGGGTATGTGCGCCAATATCGACCATGGTGACGCGCGCAACTGTTTTAGCAACACTTCCAGGCCGGGATATTCCGGGTGCAAATAGACGAATATTTTTTCGGCTCCGACGCTCGGCCAGATTGGCTCCATGCCGTCAGTCTGCAAAATGGTGGGTCCCCAATAATTTGCGTTACGGTATTGCCGATAATGGTCCAGTTCCGGAAACGTGCAGATAAAGTCTTCCGCAAAGTCGAATAAGTCCGCCAAAATCCTTAATGGTGGTGCATTCAAACGCTCTAAAACCGAGTTAGTCGTGTTTAACACTTGGCTTTCGATAATGTTTAAGGCCTTATCGCTAACGCGCAACCAGGGGCGAATATTGGGCATCGGACTGATGCGCGGCGGCGAAAAAAAGCCGGTGCCGAACCCCGCTCGAGGCGTGTCAAATTTGCGGGCAGCCAGTAACGCGGTCGGTGCGTGGTCGCATACGATCAAGTCAGGACTTACATGGCGATAAAGGGATTGCCAGGCTTTTGCTCGGGTTAGCAGAGCAGTTTCATCGGTAAAGCCGGCGTTTTGTAGAATTCCCGGATAACTGGAGGCTGGCGCTTGCGGACGACTGTCAGGCCAGCGTATCGGGGCTTGTAGGTAACAAAAATGATCGGCAGCTAACCAAGTGTCGGCGTATTCCAAATCTTTAAGCGCGAATATAACCTCGTGCCCGAGACTTTTAAGTTGTCGGGCTATGGGCAGAAATGCGGCAGTGTGACCGTAGCCGGCCCCTAATTCCCAGCAATACAGGACTCTAGCCATGGCAGTGGATTTGCTTTACAAAAGGTTGAAGTTGGAGTTTGTCTACAGCGTTTAGCAATAACTTTTGTTGAAACAACTGGTTTAAGAATTTATGCGCTAGCATTTATCTATGTTCATGATGGCAGTCAATAATAGAATTCAGACTGTTTGCTAATGATTTGGAATCATCGATAGTATTCAGTGCCATAATTAGCATACAAGGTTTTTATTCTTTAATTACGCTGTATCTAACCTGCTAAATTCTCATGATCCTACCTATATTACATTCAGAAAAGTTATCAGGTTTATGCGGACTAACGGCAATGCCGCCGATGTCTTCGCGCCAGTGCTTAAACCGGGCAATTCGACCCCTTGCATTGAGTTCCAAGGAAGTATTGCTGGCAGCGGCGGCCGCTTTATCTTTCGCGCCATTTTCAGTACAAGCTTGGACTCTGGATTTTTCTTCCAGGTCCTATAACTTTAACGAAGCGGATGGTGTTGTCCAGGCTAACGTTAGTCTGGCTAGCAGCTCCGGCGATTATGGCGGCTGCACCATAAGCGGCGACGTCGTCGCTGCCGGCGGCAGTGCAACCGCAGGCAGTGACTACAATATTTCGAGCGGCACCTTTTCTTTCAGCGTTCCCTTTTTGTTTGGCGGGTCTCATACCGATAGTGCGCCGGTATCCATCAATATTATCGACGATGCATTGGTAGAAAGCACTGAAACTGTGACCTTATCTCTTCAGAATGTAACGCCAAGCTGTACTGGTGATTCGGTGTCGGCGGGCGCGTCAGCAGTTGCCAGCATTGCGGACAACGACGTCGCTCCGCCCCCCACCACGCCCACTACGCCCACTACGCCAATAACCTCGACGCCCAACTTAACCGCCGATCCGACCTTTACCCCTAATCAGCAAGCAATTTACGAAGGTTTAACCAGTGCTTGCTCGGGAGCGAGTGGTGATTTATTGGCCCGCTGCAATGAAATAAACAACGCCGACCTGAATGCGGTGATTCCGGATGCGGTGGCGGCGCAAGGTGCGGCGGCTGTAGATTTTGGTTACAAGCAATTTTCCGTGGTGCATGGCCGCATCGTTAATCTGCGCAACTCCCAACAGCAAAGCGCCTCCTTATTGGGTTATTCCACCATTAATGTCAACGGCGAAACCATACCGGTCGGCAAGGCGTTGATGACAGCACTAGGCGCGGCTCGGGGCGGGGCGGCTGGGGATGATCCAAACGAACAGCCGTTTCGCGATAGCCCGTTAGGTTTCTTTCTGAAAGGTCAATTCAACGTCGGCGAAAAAGCCAATACCGGCAGCGAACGGGGCTTCAAAGCCGACAGAAAGGCGGTTACCTTCGGTCTGGATTACAGTTTTATGGATGAATTGGTGTTGGGTGCGGCCTTCGGTTACGGCTCTACCGATACCAATTACAATTTAAACAGCGGCAGTATGTCGACCGATGCGTACGAGTTTTCGTCGTATGGCAGTTATTTCCTGCCGCAGTCATTTTATATCGACTGGATTATGAGCTATGCGCTGCATTCCTTCGATATCAATCGGCGCATCCAATATACCGGATTCGATAATACGGCTACCAGTAGCGCTAATGGCGACCAGTACGGTTTTAGTTTGGGGTTTGGTAAAGATTTTGCGCTGCAAAGTTTTGTGATTAATCCCTATGTGAGGCTGGATTACAGCAAAACCGAAGTGGATAGCTATCAGGAAAGCGGCGGTGGCGGTTTAGCCATGGAGTTTGCCGGCCAATCTATCGATTCGGCGACATCGACTATCGGCGGTCAAGCCAGTAACGCGATCAGTACCTCTTGGGGTGTGTTGTCACCCGGCGTGCGTTTCGAATGGGTGCATCAGTATCTGGACGAAAGCCGTTTGATTCAGGCGCGCTTTAGTCAGGCGGCTGCCGGTGCCGGCAGATTCAGCGTAAAAACCGATACGCCGGATCGCGACTATTTTAATATCGGTACGTCGTTGGCATTGAGTTTGCCGGAAGGTCGGGCGGGCTTTTTACGATACGAATACCGCTTAGGGCAGGCCTATATTACCGATCACACTATCGAGTTGGGAGCGAGAATTCCGTTTTAAGGAATTTAGCGAATGCTTTGGGGAAGGGGCCGCTGCGGGACATCCCGCAGCGGCCGTCTTTAATTCAGACTTATTTGGCTGCGGCTAATTCCGCGCGCATGTCGTCGATGACTTTTTTATAATCCGGTTTGCCGAAAATAGCCGAGCCTGCAACGAAGGTGTCCGCACCGGCTTCCTTGATTTCACGAATATTAGCCACGTTTACGCCGCCGTCGATTTCCAGGCGGATATCCAAACCGCTGTCGTCGATAATTTTTCTGGCTTGGCGCAATTTATCCAGCGCGGATGGAATGAAAGATTGACCACCGAATCCGGGGTTGACCGACATCAGCAAAATCATATCGACTTTGTCGAGTACGTGCTCCAGGTAATGCAACGGCGTGCCTGGGTTGAATACCAGACCGGATTTGCAACCCAAGTCTCTGATCATTTGCAGTGAACGGTCAATGTGTCTGGAGGCTTCCGGGTGGAAAGTAATGTAGCTGGCGCCGGCTTTAGCGAAATCCGGGATGATGCGGTCGACCGGTTCCACCATCAAATGGACGTCAATTGGGGCGGTAACGCCATGCTTGCGTAGCGCTTCGCAAACCAAGGGACCGATAGTCAGATTGGGCACAAAATGGTTGTCCATCACATCGAAATGCACAATGTCTGCGCCCGCATTTAAGACATTAACAACTTCTTCGCCCAAGCGTGCGAAGTCTGCGGAGAGTATGGAAGGTGCAATCAGATTGTCAGCCATCTTTTGATCCTTTTGGTGAGGTTAAAAAACCGGCATTATAACTTTTTTCCGGCGTTTGGCTAAAACAGTGGATTGATTGCACACTTTAGGGCTGCCGGCGCTTGTTTCAAGCCGACACCACGGGCTCAAGATTTTTGTTAAGAGCGTAGTCGGTCAGAAACTTTTCGAATTCCGCTATCGGTAGCGGTTTGCTGACCAGATAACCTTGGTAAAGATCGCATTGCCGGCTTTTCAGAAAAGCCAGTTGCTCGGCGGTTTCCACGCCTTCCGCTACCACGCGCATGCGTAGCGTCTTCGCCATGGCGATAATCGTCGCGGTGATTTCCATATCGTCAGTGTGTTTGGGGATGTCTTCAATAAAACTTTTATCGATCTTTAAGACATCCAGCGGAAAGAGTTTCAAATAAGCCAGCGACGAATAACCGGTGCCGAAATCATCAATCGCCAGATGCACGCCCAACCCGTGCAGCTTGTGTAAAATTTCGATGGCTTCTTTTTCCCGTTTCATCAACGCGCTTTCAGTGAGTTCGAGTTCCAGGCACTCGGCCGGAAAACCGGTCTCTGCCAAAATCCTGGCGACCACGTCGCTAATATCACTATGCAAAAACTGTTGCGGCGATAGGTTAACCGCCAGACGCAAGGCTGGAAAACCGGCTTGCCGCCAGCGCTGGCCGTGGTGACAGGTTTCTCTCAACACCCAATTGCCGATACTGGTAATCAGACCGGTTTCCTCGGCAATCGGGATGAAGCGTAGCGGCGGTATCAGTTCGCCGCTGGCAGTCTGCCAGCGGACCAAGGCTTCGGCGCCGATAATCGCGCCATTCTCGATGCAAATTTGCGGTTGGAAAAACACCCGCAATTCGCCTTGCTCGATAGCTTGCCGCAGGCGGATTTCTATATCGATACGTTCCCGCGCGGCGCGGGTCAAATCTTCCGAGAAATATTTGAAGCGGTTCCTGCCCTCATTTTTGGCTTGATACAAGGCCGTATCGGCTTGTTGGATCAACTCGTCCGGCGAAGCGCCGTGTTCGGGAAACATGGCGATGCCGACGCTGACGCCGATGCGTACCTCATGACCGCTGGGTAGTTGCCAAGTTTGGTTCAAGGCATTGATGATTTGCGTGGCGACATGAGCGACGGTTTCAGGTTGGCTGACTTCTTCCAGCAACACCACGAATTCGTCGCCGCCCAGTCGGCAAATGGTGTCGCTGGTACGCAGCCGGGTAGTCAGGCGTTCGGCGACCATTTGCAGCAAATCGTCGCCGGCCAAATGGCCGAAGCTATCGTTAACGTCCTTGAAGCGGTCCAAGTCCAGCATCAACACTGCCATGTTGTTGGCCTGACGGCGGGCTTTTTCGATGTTGTGTTGCAGGCGCGACAGGAACAGCATGCGGTTGGGCAATTTGGTCAGCGGGTCGTGGTGGGCCAGGAATTCCAGTTCCATTTCCGAAGCCTTCAGCTTGGAAATGTCGGCAAACACACCCACGTAGTGGCTGATCTCGCCTTTGCCGTCGCGCACGGTGCTGATGCTCAACAATTCCGGATACACCTCGCCGGACTTGCGGCGATTCCAGATTTCGCCTTGCCAATGATCCGTAGTGGCAATATTGGCCCACATTTCCCGGTAAAAATCGGCGTTGTGGCGGCCGGAACTTAAGATGCTGGGGCTATGACCGATCACATCCCGATTATCGTAACCGGTGATGTTGCTAAAGGCCTTGTTGACCATCGTAATTCGGCGTTGGGCGTCGGTAATCATCACTCCCTCTCGGGTGCTTTCGAATACGGCGGCGGCTTGTCCCAAGCGCTCTTCGTTGGCTTTGATGTCGGAAATATCGGTAATGGTGCCGACGTAACCGCACAATCCGCCCGTTTCGTCCAGTTCCGGTTCGGCGCGCCCCACCACCCAGCGCACACTGCCGTCCGCCAGTTGAAAACGGTATTGCATATTGAAGGGCTGCAAGGCGGATACGCAACGCTGCCATTCGGCAATCACCGCATCGCGGTCTTCGGCAAGCAAACCGGCTATCCAGCCGTCACCGTGCGAATCAATAAAATGCAAGCCGGTGATTTCGCACCAGCGATGGTTGACGTAATCGCACTCACCTTTTTCGTTGGTGCGAAAAATGCCGACCGGGGCAATCTTCGATAGCGTATGAAAAAGTAGCTCGCTTTCCTGCAACGCGATTTCCGCTTGCTTACGGGCCGTGATGTCGCGCAGCCCGATGACATAGGCCGGCGCGCCTTCCCATTCCAGCGGCGTGGAGCGCAGTTCCGCCCAGGCTATGCCGCTGGGGCGAATCAGGTTGATGTCTTGAAATTGAATTTTGTCGGCGGAAATCGGAATTGCCAGGGAATGGCCGATCAGACTGCCGCGTTCCAGCAATTGTTCTGCGGCTTGATTGGCATAAATAACGACGCCTTGCGGGTCGACCACCATTACGCCGTCGGTAATGGTGTCCAGGATCAGATTGAGTTGTTTGAGTGTTTGTGGCATTTAGGGGTTACGACCGGGCATCAAACAATCACTGTCTGCACACCTGTACCAACATTTTGGGTAGTGATGGCCGCCATCACCGACGACATTCGCGAAAGATCGCCTAGCAGTTTCAACACCGGTTCCGGCAGGTCGCGCACCAGCATCGGCGTGGCAAAGATTTCTTTTTCCAGTGCCTTTTCCGGCATGCCCAATACTTCGACCACGTCGAATACCCAATGGCCCGGCTCGTATATGCCGGCCAGCACCGCGCTGATTTGCTCCACCAGCCTGCGGGTTTCCGGATTCAGCGACACCACGTATAAGGTCAAAACCAGCTTATGGTGGTTGGCCCGGCGTTCTTCGTGAACTTTGGCGATGTGTACCACTTGGGCGATATTGCGGATTTGCGATGCCGACAAGGGTTTGCTGGCCAGTTCGAATTGCAAGCCTTCTTCATGGGCGTCTTTCAGTTGATCCATGAATTCGGCGGCAAAGGCCGTGACGATATAGACATTCAAGCTGGTGTCCAATGCCTTCAGGCGGCGTAAGGTCTCCACGCCGTCTATGCCGGGCATGCGTAAGTCCAGAAATATCAAGTCGGGACGATCGGCTTCCACCATGGCGATACCTTGTAGACCGTTCTCGGCTTCGCGCACACGATAGCCTTCTTCTTCCAGAATCAGCTTGAAGGCGCCGCGTACCGCCGGGTCGTCGTCAATCACCAGAATGTTGTTTACCATCGCCTGTGTCTCTATTCGTTAACAAATACTAAAAGTGGGGGAATTTTAACCGGATGCGGCAACCTTCGCCAATGCGGCTTTCCACGGCTATCGAGCCATCGGCATCTTGAATCAAGCGGCGGGTGACGGATAAACCCAGGCCGGTGCCTTGGCCGGGCGGTTTGGTGGTAAAGAAAGGGTCGAACATGCGGCCTTGTACTTCGTCGGGGATGCCGGGACCATTGTCTTTTATATTCAACTCTAGCATTTTTTCCGCACAACGGACGCTGATTTCTATTTCGGGTTGGGCAATACCGCTTAGCGCATCGCGGGCGTTGATCAATAGATTGATCAGAATCTGTTGCATGCTTTCCGCCGTGCAGGCGAGTTTGGGCAAGTTTTCCGGTATCTCGGTACGGACTTGGATAGCGGTTTTGCGCAATTCGCCTTCCAGCAACAACAAGGTTTGGCCTAAAACTTCCTCTAGCGAGCAACTGCCGGTTGGCGTGGTCTTTTGATGCATGAACACCAGCATATTCGACACAATGTTTTTGATGCGTTGAATTTGCTGCAAGGCTTGCGCCAGTATTTGCTTGGATTTGGCATCTTCCGTGCGGTCCGAGACAAATTCCACGAAGTTCATCACGCCCATCAGCGGATTGTTGATCTCATGGGCCACGCCGCCGACCAGCGTGCCCAGTGCCGACAGCTTTTCCATTTGCAGCATATGATCCTGGTTTTCTTGTAATTGTTTGTAAGCTTGGCGGGTTTGTTCCAGCAAGCGGGCGTTTTCCAACGAAATGGCCGCTTGGGCGGTCAACAGCTCGGTCATGCTGATTTTTTCCGGGGTGAATACGCCTTCGGATAGCCGGTTTTCCAGGTAAAGCAAGCCGATTAATTCGCTTTGCTTGATCACCGGCAAACACAATACCGAGCGTAAGCCAAACGCCACAACCTCGGGCGCATTTTGAAACTCGCCGTCGCTGCAGGCGTCGCTCAGCACGACTTTTTCGTGGGTACGTTGCACGTAATTGACGATGGCGTGGCAGATGCCGCGCACCTTGTTCAAGCTGTAATAGTGTTTGTGTATGGTGCGCTTTTTGCCGACGTGCTGCTCGGCGGCCACCAATAATTCGTCTTGTTGTTTGATCAACAGATAACCGTGCTGGGCTGCGGAGCTTTCCAACACCACGGCCATGATTTTTTGCATCAATTGGGTCAGATCGATTTCTGCCGATAACGCCAGCGCCGATTTCATCAGATAGCTGATGTCCAGACTAGGTAAGGTGGTGGGAGCGGGCTGAGGTTTGGCTATTCTGGCGCCGGTCTCCGGACTGACGTATTGATGACGTTCCTGCAGCTGGTTGCTTTTCGCATCGGCACGGCATAAGCGGTAATGGCGGCGCGCTTCGCCGAAATACAGTTCCGCGTCGCCCAAGTGTTGCTTCAGCAACAGATCAGCCAGCGTTTCGTAAATATGGCCGGTCAGCAGGCCATAGTTCTGCGCCAGTGACAAGGCAATGGCATCCATGTACAGATTGCGCGCTTCGCGGTATTGGCCCTGCTGTCTGGCAAGCTCGGCATGGACAAACATCAGGTAGGGTTTCAGCAAGGGACCAAGTTGCCCCCACACTTCCAGTTGCGCAAGCAATGGCGCAATTTCGGCATCGATTCGCGCCGCATCCATTTCCGAGCGCAGCAAGTTCAAGATCCGAAAGGCGTACCAAAGACGTTTCAAAACATTGTCGGTTAAGCCGTGCAAATAGTTTTCCACGGCTTTCAGCGATACTGCCGCCGCACCATAGTCGCCCAGGTAATATTGGGCAAAACCCAGTAATGCGAAGTAACTGCCGGTAGCGGCCACATAGTTATTGGCCTGCCATTCCGCCAGCGTGGTTTGCATATCGACCGGACGGTAATCGGGCTTCATCGGTAATACCCAGCCGGCCAGCACCGCCTGGGCCAGACCTATTGAAAACGACAACTGGTTTTTGCGGGAAAATTGCAGACATTCATCGGCGGCTTCCTCGACCCAGCGCAGGTTTTTACCCTGGGCCAATAGATTCCACATCAGCGGGCCGTAGGACAGGCCGGCGTTGTAGAGATCGCCGCAGTTCTTGCCGGACTGAATGGCCTTGTGCGCGTAATCGACAATATCGGCCGGGTGGCTGCGCGAGTGCATATTGCACCAGACGATGCCGTTCATGCCGCGGGTGGCGCCAAAGGTATTGGGATATTTGGCGCACAAATCGTGTGCCAAATCCTGATAGAGAAACGCCTGCGCGAATTTGCCCTGTTCGCCCAGATTGAGGCCCATGATGGAAAACGAATAAATCACCGATTCGTCCATGCCGCCTTCCAGGCAGTGCAGGGTGGATTGGGCGGCGGATAAATACAGCTGCGGCACCAGACCGCACATGTACAAATCCGGAATCAACTCGCTATAAAAAGCCAGTTCGATTTTGCTTTGCCGCTGCTCGGTAAACGGCATGTTCAGGATTTTTTGCCAGACATCGTCTTGCTGTTCGATGATCAGCATCAGATTTTCCGTGCGTTGTCGGGCTTGCTCGGGATCGTCGGGAATGGACTTGTTGAAATACGTCAAGCCGCGATTGGCAGTGGCGATGGCTTGTTTGAAGTTGCCGAACGAAGACAGCGACGTGGTTTGATCTGCCAGCGCTTCGGCTTTGTCCAGATCGCTGACCGCATGCTCGATCAGCCGATTCAGCAAGGCTTCCGAGCTGTCGTAGCGGCCGCACATCAAATCGGTTTTTGCTAAGCGCTGATAAATCCGAAACGTCAGCGCGTAAGCCGTTTCCCAACAATCGGGCGGCAAATAATGGTGGGCCTTCAGGAAAAATTCGTTGGCGGCATCGCCGGCGAGCGCATCCAGGGCTTTATTGCCGGCATTAAAGTTGATATTCACCAGCCAGTAGGCGGTTTCTTCGTCCAGATCATTCGGGCAACCTTGATTGAGATGAGCGGCGATGGTGAATAAATTGTCCAGGCTGACCAACTCGGCACCCGGTGGCACCGCCGACAGCAAGCGATTGCCGATCCGCCAATGGATGCCGGGGCGCGCCGCGGCGGCAACTTGCTGCAATACCGCTTCCTGTACCCGGTCATGGACAAATTGCAGGTCGGCTTTATTTTCCAGTATCAGGCCCATGCTTAATACCGGTTTTAAGTCCTCGAACAGTCGCTCAATGGGCTTGTCCAGCACCAGCCCGACATCCTCCGCTGTAAAGCGATTACCCATACAGGCGCAATGATAAAGAATATCCAAAGTCCGGCTGGGCAATTTACGCACTTTGGCGCTGAACAGTTCCACCACGCTGGCCGGCATTTGTGTGTCGCGGATGCGGTTCATATCCCATTGCCAGTGTTGATTGGCGTCGATGCTGAGTAAACCTTCGTTGTACAACCAGGCCAGGCTTTCACTGACAAATAAGGGGTTGCCTTCGGTCAGGTGGGCAATAAAGTCGGCCAAATTGGCGGTGGCGTTCAGCGACGAATCCAGAATGTAAGCAACCATTTCGTGGCAATCGGCGTCGCTGAGTTCGGTCAAATGGATCTCGGCCAGTGGGCCGGCGTTTTCTCGCACGCTACGGATCAATTTGGTCAAAGGATGACCACTATCGACCTCGTTATGCCGATACGCGCCCAGCAAAAATAGATAGGGGTGTTCGCGGTGATTGGCGAACAGGTTTTGCAAAAAATCGAAGGTGGCGCTGTCGCACCATTGCAGGTCGTCGATGAATAACACCAAGGGGTTGTCCTCGCTGGCCAGGCAAGCCAGGAAGCGGCCGAACAAATTGTTGAAACGGTTACGCGCTTCCACCGGCGGCAAGGGCTGTACTTCGGCTTGCGGGCCGATGATGAATTCCAGCTCCGGCACCACATCAATGATCGCTCCGCCGGCATTGTCCAGCGCGTCGAGAATTTTTGCGGACCAATCATGCACTTGGGCGTCGCTTTCGGTCAGAAAGGTGCGTATCAGATTGCGCAAGGCCTGAATCAGCGAGCTGTAGGGAATATTTTTTTGGTATTGATCGAACTTGCCGGAGCTGAAATAACCGCGATTTTTCACCAGTGGTTTTTGGAGTTCCTGAATCAGCCGGGTTTTGCCGATGCCGGATAGGCCGGAAATAAGCACCGAACGAAACCGGCCTTGGGTCACCTCGCTGTAATCCTGGCGAATGAGCTCGGCTTCGCTTTGGCGGCCGACCATTTTCGAAATGAAAACCACCCGGCGGCTGCGGTCGTGTTGGCCTATGCCAAAATTCGATACGCTGCCGGTGGTTTCGTGTTCTTTTTGGCAGCGCAGCAAATCGGCCAACAAACCGGAAGCACTTTGATAGCGTTTTTCCGGTTGCTTCAAAATCAGTTTGGCGATGATTTCGCTCAGGGTGTTGGGGATGCCCGGACTGATGTCGTGGATTTTGATGGCTTCCTCAGCTAGATGCGAGTGAATCAGTTCCAGCGGATCGTCTGAAAAAAATGGCAGTCGGCCCGTCAGCAGTTCGTAAAACACGATACCCAGTGAATACAAATCGGTGGAGAAATCGACCCGGTAGTTGATGCGCCCGGTTTGCTCCGGCGAGGTATAGGCTAGGGTGTTGCGGACAAATTCCGGATCGTAGATAAAGTGACTGACATCGCGGATGTCCAGCGGCGTGATGAAGTCGGTCAGGCGCAGACTCAAGCTGCCGGATTGCACCAGAATATTGTGCGGTTTGATGCCGCCATGGGTAATGCCGGCATCGTGCACCGATTGCAGGGTGTCGGCCAAGGAGCAGGCCAATGTAAAAAAATCGCTCAGATTCACAGCCTGTTGTTGAGCGATCCATACATTCAACGGTTGGCCGTTGAACCAAGGCTGGACGATGAATTGATCGCCGTCGTTGGATTCCAAAGCCAACGGCGTGCAGACGCGCGGGTCGTGCAATACTTTCAGGCGTTCGATTTTTTGCCGCAGATGCCGGGATTGGTCGTCCCAACTGGACAATAGTTTCAAGCACTTAACGACCAGCGGGTATTCCGGCACGTGTTTGTGATAGCCCTTATAAACCGTGGCTTGCAGGCTTTCGCCGAGTTTGTCGGTCAGCACATAGCTGTCCAGTTGCGGAGCGTTTTGAAGCGGAACGGTTCGGGTGCTTATATCGATCATGCGCTGGCGAGAGGGAAAGTTAAGGCGATTTTCGCGGCAGTTCCGGGGGCGGGCTGTTTTATAATTCTAGTCTTGTTTTCACTCAACAGGATTAGCCATGGCCGCGACAGCCTCCACTATGCTGCCTCTGGGCAGTATCGCCCCGGACTTTTGTTTGCCGGATACCGTGACCGGCCGCGAGTATGCGTTGCAGGACTTGAAAGGCGAGCGCGGCACTTTGATTTTGTTTATCTGCAACCACTGCCCGTATGTGTTGCACGTCAAAGAGCAGTTGATTGCTATTGCCCGGCAATACGCCGCCTCAGGCATTTCGACGGTGGCGATCAGTGCCAATGACATCGAAAACTATCCGCAGGATGCGCCGGATAAAATGCAGCAGATGATGGCGGACTGGGGACATCCTTTTGCCGCGTATTTGTACGACGAATCGCAGGCGGTGGCCAAAGCCTACCAAGCAGCCTGCACCCCGGATATGTATCTGTTCGATGCCGATTTGGCTTGCGTTTATCGAGGCCGTTTGGATGGCGCCACACCGAAGAATGATGTGCCGGTTACCGGCGAAGATTTGCGCAATGCCCTGGATAACTTACTGGCGGGAAAGCCTGTCGATACGATACAAATTCCCAGCATCGGCTGTAACATCAAATGGAAACTTGCGGAGTAAAGGACGCTAATCCGGAACATGTTGCCAGTCCTGTAAAAACCGCCGCTCAGGTTTTTGAACTTTCCTGGCGGCGGCTTGCGCAGGGGTGTATTCAGGCTGACAAATTATTGCCCCCAGTCTTCGGCACGGTGGGTTTTTAGCGTGGCACGTCGTCGAATTGCTCAACCAACATATCCAGCTCTTTGCTGAGTGCCGAGACACCGCCGCTGGCCGTACTGGCATGAACCGCATGCTCTGTAGTTTGTCGCGATAAGCTGCCGACGGCTTCTACCGTTCTGGAAATTTCTTCGGAAACAATATGTTGCTGTTCGGCGGCGCTGGCGATCTGCACGATCATGTCGTTAATGATATTGACCGACAGTGTGGTTTGTTGCAGCGATTCGGTGGAGTTTTTTCCGTGTTCCGCGCCGGTTGCCGCCATTTCCCTGACTTTAGCCATTTCCTGTACGGCGTTATTGACGCCGGAGCGCAGGCCGTCGATCATTTTATGGATTTCCTCCGTGGATTTTTGCGTGCGTCCGGCCAAGGTTCTGACTTCGTCGGCCACGACGGCAAATCCCCGGCCTTGTTCGCCGGCGCGCGCTGCTTCGATGGCGGCATTCAGTGCCAACAGGTTAGTTTGCTCGGCAATCCCTTGAATCACATCAAGCACGCCGCCGATTTTCTTGCTGTGATCGGCCACAATTTTAATAACTGTTTCGGCTTGGCTGACCGCAACTACTAAGCGGTCTATCATTTGGATGGTATTGTTGACCCGCGAAAGCGTTTCTTGCGATTGCCGATTGACATCATTGGCGGCTTGAGCGGCGTTGGCGGCGCTGCGGGCGACCTCGCTGACGGTGGCGCTCATTTGGTGTATCGCCGAGGCAATCTGTTCAATTTCCGCCAGCTGTCTATCCATCGCTGCGCTAACTTGGCTGACTGCCTGGTAGCTCGTATCGGCTTTACCTGCCAAGGGTTCTGTGGCTTGAGTTAGACGGCGTATGATGGTTCGGGATTTGGCTTTTAACAGCTTCACCGCCAACAGTAATTGTCCAACTTCGCCGCCATCAGCGGTGTAAATCTGCTGCATCACCGGATTGTCGATCACCCGGCGCGCTTCTGCCGCTGCGTCTTTTAAAGGTTGTAATACAAGCCAAACCCAGGCATAACCGACCGCTAAGGGGCCGGCAAAGATTGCTGTCGCTACGCCAAAACTGCACGTTTCGCTCAGATAAAGGCTGATGGCGGTGATTAATTGAATCACTACAAAACCGCCGGTCAGTTTGCCGGACAAACCGATGCGGCTCAAAGGCGAATCGATATTTTTGCCGTGGTTCAGCTTTTCGTAGACAGTATTGGCGCGGGCCACGCAGGTCACGTCCGGTTTAACCCGCACCGATTCGTAACCGACAATCTTGCTATTTTCGAAGCGCGGGGTGACAAAAGCATCCACCCAGTAATGGTCGCCGTTTTTACAGCGATTTTTGACAATTCCCATCCACGGCCGGCCGCTCTTCACGGTTTGCCACAAATCGGCGAATGCGGCGGAAGGCATGTCGGGATGGCGAACGATGTTATGGCTCTGGTTTAACAGCTCTGCCTCGCTAAAGCCGCTAGTGTTCAAAAAATCTTGGTTGACATAATTGATCTTGCCGGCGGGATCTGTCCCGGATGTGATGGTAGCCGAAGCTGAGTAAATCAATTCACGTTGGGTAACGGGTAGGTTTTTTCTCATTTTTGTACCGGGTCGGCAGAGATAGAAAGGTAAGTTCCCACGCAAGCGCTGGCTGACTGGTCTGCACCGCTTTTGTCGAGGAAGTATAAAAGGCTTTACGGCGATTGCAAAAGCCGGCCCCTGACTAGCGTGTGTTATGTGCAGGCCGTTTTTATTGTTAGATAGCGGCGATGCACTATGCTTGCAACGGAAAAACCTAAAATGAGGATGGAAATGGCAGAATATCAATCACGGCAGTTGCAATTCAGCGGCAGCGGTGGCGAGTATTTCCGGATTTGGATCGTCAATGTCTGCTTGAGTATTGTCACCTTGGGCGTTTACTCAGCCTGGGCCAAAGTCAAACGTAACCAATATTTTTACCGCCACACTACTTTAGCCGGTGCGGGTTTTGACTACCACGGCGATCCCAAGGCGATCTTGAAAGGACGCATCGTCGCTTTTCTGTTGTTTGCTGGTTATACCTTGGTCGGTGAATTCGATCGGGTTGCAGGCTTGGCAATTTTGCTGGTGATCGTATCGGTGATGCCCTGGTTATTGATGCGTTCGCTCCGCTTTAGAATGCATAACACCAGTTACCGAGGCTTACGTTTTGCGTTTCATGGCAGCACCGGAGAGGCGTACTTCAATTTTCTGCTATTGCCGGTATTATCGGCGTTGACTCTGGGGTTGCTGTGGCCGCTGGCGCAACAGCGCATGGCCCGTTACGCACGGGAAAACAGCACGTACGGTAATGAGTTTTTTAAATTCTTTGCCGGAATTGGCGCTTATTACCGCATCTATCTGATGACGATATTCATAGGTGTGCTGGTGTTTGCCGGCCTGATGGTCAGCGTTATGTTGCTGGGTAGCAAGGAGCTGATTCCGGTCGAGGCTGAGCAATTAGTGGCGATGAGTGTATTGGTAGCCGCGATAGGCACCTATTTGGCCTTGTTTTTACTGGCTTATCCCTATGTCGCGGCGCGTCTGCAGAACTTAGTCTGGAATAGCACGCAATTGGGTCCGCACGGGTTTCAGGCCCAGCTTCAAGCGCGGGAGATGCTGGGTATTATGTTTAGCAACGTCCTGTTGACTTTGCTGACCTTGGGGCTGTACAAGCCGTTTGCTGATATTCGTTTGGCGCGCTATCGCATCGAGCGCGTCGCATTATTACCGCGCGGCAGCATCGACGAGTTTGTGGCTGGTTTACAGACAAATACTTCCGCCGCCGGCGAGGAAATGGCCGAGATGTTTGATTTCGATATTGCCTTGTAAATGTTGCTTACGGCCGTTTACTACGACGGGCGGCAAGCCCGGCCGCATCCCGTTACCCTCTGTGTTGAGGGCGACAAGCTGTTGTTGCAGGGCCGGGAGATTGTCCGCCGCGAAAATTTAGCCAGTCTGAAAATTCCGCCGCCGCTCGGCAGCACGCCGCGCCTGATTTTGTTCGCCGATGGCGGCCGTTGTGAAGTCGCTGATCGGCAAGGCTTTGCCGAGATGTTGCAGGATGCAGGTAGTAGCGCGGTAGCGGGTATGGAAAATAGTTGGTGGTATGCGTTGGCGGCGCTGCTGTTAACTCTGAGCCTGTTCGTTGTTGCGTATTTGTTTGGATTGCCTTATGCGGCGCGGGCGGCGGCGGACCAAGTGCCGGTTTATTTGCTGGAACGGATGGATACGCAGTTTTTCGCCAGCCTTGATCAAACCTTATTGAAGCCCAGCACATTATCCGACGAACGCCGGCAAACTATTCAGGATGGCTGGCAGCGCTTGGCTTTGCCGCCGAGAGAGGATAGGCCCGCGCATATTGAATTTCGCGCTAGCTCGACATTGGGCGCCAACGCCTTTGCGTTGCCTGGCGGTAGCGTTCTGCTGCTGGACGACTTGGTGAGTTTGGCGAGTAACGACCAAGAAATTTTGGCGGTGCTGGCCCACGAAATGGGCCATGTCCACGAAAAACATGCTCTGCGGCAAATGCTACAGGCTTCTGTGGTGGGTTTGGCGATGGCTTGGTACATTGGCGATGTCAGCAGTCTGCTGGCCGTCGCGCCGACCGTATTATTACAAACCCGCTATTCGCGCGATTTTGAACGCCGTGCCGACGCTTTTGCCGCAGAACTGTTGCGCGCCAACGCTATTCCGGTCAGTCGGCTGGCCGATATATTGGAAAAACTGGAGGCCGCCCATCAAACCACAGTACCCAAACAACCCGTAGAATCGCTTGAAGCGCTGGATTATTTATCCAGCCATCCCAATACCGAAGAACGGATCAAACGCTTGCGCGGGCTTTAAAATGCTCGGCAGCCGGAGTATTTTGGCATCAATTTATAGGTATCAGGAGAACAAAACACCATGAAACGTCTTTATGTCCTCGCGCTGGCGGGGCTGCTGGCAGCCGGCGGAACCGGTTGTGCCTATACTGCCAAACCAGAGCAGCAGGCGCAAAATCGCAAAGTACACCACGTGGTGATAGTCTGGCTGAAACAGGCGGGTGATGAAAAACTGCGGCAACAATATATAGAAGACAGTGCAGGCTTGGCTAAATTGCCGGGCGTGCTGGCTTACGATGTCGGTACACCGGCGGCGATTAATCGTGGACGAGCGAATGCTGCGTTAGATGAAAGCTATGATGTGGCCGTATCCGGCGTTTACGAAAGCCAGCAGGCTTACGAGGCGTTTTTGCAGAATCCGGAATATCTGCGCGTGGCTCAACAGGTGCTGCGGCCCTTGGTGGATAAATATAAGATTTACGATTTTATCGAGTAATGACGTTGTGACCAGCCGTTTCCCGGATTTGTAGCCAGGAATGGCTGGACAATATCAGTCTGGCTTCTTCGATGCCGGCAGCATGTGGTTTAAGGTGTTGTCGCGCTGCACGTAATGATGAAATAGTACCGCCGATACGTGTAAGCCAATCAGGTAATAGCCAATCACTCCGCCGGTTTCGTGTATTTCTTTGATCGTTTTGGCCAGTTCCTTGTTTTCGGCGATCAGCGCCGGCAACTCCAGGCCAAAAAACGGAATTGTTTTACCGGCCGCGCTTAATGCCAGCCAGCCGGCTATCGGCATTCCCAACATCAATCCATAAAGCAATAGATGCACCAGACGTGCCGCTAGCCGTTGCCAGGTCGGCGGTTCGGGTGATATGGCCGGTGTGGGGCCGGTCAGACGGAAACCCAGTCTCGGTAGCAGCAGCATTAACACCAATAAACCCAGCATAAAATGCAGGGCTTTCATGGTTTCACGCGGGTCGCTGCCTTTGGGGAACAACTCGCGTAGTTCGATACAGGCATAACCGGCTGCCATCACGATAAACGTCAGCCAGTGCAAGGCAATCGTCATTGTGCCATAGCGTTCGTTTGTATGGTTTTGCATCGTTAATTACTCCTTTTTGCCAAGAAAATGATAATACGCCGATTTTGCAATAAGCCAGTTTGTCGAACGATGCCCGCGACTGGGTGATTTAAAACCCTAGCGATGGGTTTACTTTTTTAAAGCGGAGGCTTCCGCGGCGCGGCGGGTGATTTCCGCCCAATCGCCGGCATCGACCAGTTCGGATGGTGCCATCCAGGAGCCGCCGACACAGGCCACATTGCTTAGCGCCAGATATTCCACCGCGTTTTTCGGATTCACGCCGCCGGTCGGGCAGAAGGTCACTTGCGGCAGCGGGCCGCCGATGGATTTCAGCATCGGGATACCGCCCGCCGCTTCGGCCGGGAAAAACTTCATCGCGGTAATGCCTTTGTCCATCAAACGCATCACTTCGCTGGGGGTGATGACGCCGGGCAAAATCGGCACGCCGGAAGCCAGAGCCGCATCCAGTAAGCTGTCGGTGACGCCGGGGCTGACGATGAATTCCGCGCCGGCGCCAATGGCGTTTTTCAGCGTTTGGGTATTGATGATTGTGCCGGCACCGACAATCGCGCCCGGTACTTCTGCTTTGATGCGGCGGATGGCGTCCAGTGCTACGGGCGTCCGCAAGGTGATTTCCAATACTTTCAATCCACCTTCCACCAACGCGCGCGCCAGCGGCACGGCTTGTTCCAGTTGATTGATTACCATCACCGGCATTACCGGGGAGGTGGTCATGACTTCTTTTATAGTTACGGTCATTTGTTATTTTCCTAATGTGAGTGTGCTTGGAAAGCCCACGCCGTGAAGCGTGTGTGTTTGACGAAACAACAACGGTCTGATGGGCAAGCCCTAAACCGTATAGGTTGTCGATGCAGTTTTGCCGCCGTGTCCGGTCCAGTCGGTATGAAAAAACTCGCCTCGGGGTCGGTCGATGCGTTCGTACGAATGGGCGCCGAAATAGTCTCTTTGCGCTTGCAGCAAATTGGCTGGCAGACGTTCGGTGCGATAACCGTCGAAATAGGCCAGGGCAGACGAGAATGCCGGTGTTGGGATGCCTAGTTGTATGCCCAAGATCACTGCTTGACGCCAACCCGCTTCGGCTTGCTTCATCGCTTCGACGAAGAAATCGGCCAGCAGCAAATTTTCCAGATCGGGATTTTGCTGGTAAGCCTGTTTGATGTCGTTCAAAAACTGGCTGCGAATAATACAGCCGCCGCGCCACATCAAGGCAATGTCGCCGTAATTCAGTGCCAGCTGGTATTCCTTGGCGGCTTCGCGCATCAACCGAAAGCCTTGCGCGTAGGAAATGATTTTAGAGGCGTATAGGGCCTGGCGAATGGCTTGAATCATCGCCGCTTTGTCGCCGCTAAATTGGGTGCTGGTTTTTGGCAAAGCTTGGGCCGCGCGTATGCGCTCGTCTTTTTGTGCGGATAGGCAACGGGCAAAGACCGACTCGCCGATCAAGGTGAGTGGGATACCTAAGTCCAGCGCATTGATGCCGGTCCATTTGCCGGTGCCTTTTTGGCCGGCGGTATCCAGGATGCTGTTCAGTAAAGGTTGGCCGTTGTCTTCCTTATAGGCCAGAATGTTGGCAGTGATTTCGATCAAATACGAGCTTAATTCGCCTTGATTCCATTCGGCAAAAATCGCCTGCATCTCGTCGGTGCTCAAGTTCAACCCTTCAGCCAACAATTGATACGCTTCGCATATCAGTTGCATATCGCCATATTCGATGCCGTTATGCACCATTTTTACGTAGTGGCCGGCGCCGTTATCACCGACCCATTCGCAGCAAGGGTCGCCGTCGACATGAGCGCTGATGGCTTGAAAAATTGGTTTAACCGCCGGCCAGGCTGCTTGATTGCCGCCGGGCATGATCGATGGGCCGTGCCGGGCACCTTCTTCACCGCCGGAGACGCCGGTGCCGACGTAGAGCAGGCCTTTTTCCTGCAAATATTGGGTGCGGCGGTTGGTGTCGGTAAACAGCGAATTACCACCGTCAATAATAATGTCGCCGGCAGACAGCAAGGGTAGCAAGTCGTCTATGTATTGATCCACGACAGTGCCGGCCTTGACCATCAACATCACCTTGCGCGGCGACTCCAGGCTGTTGACCAGTTGTTCCAAGGAATGCGTACCGATGACTTGTGTGTTTTGGGCGGGACCGTCGAGAAACTCATCGACTTTGCTGGCGGTGCGGTTATACACCGCCACTTTGAAACCGTGGTCGTTCATGTTCAGAACCAAATTCTGTCCCATGACCGCCAAGCCGATTAAACCGATATTTGCTTTCATGTGTTTGCCTACTGTAAACGTTGTCGTTGTGGGGTGATGACACAATGTTGCTTAATTCTGGTTTCAAGAAAGTCGTCCTTCCGCGGGAAGGACGGATTTGGCAAAGTGAAACTAAGACGGCATTGCTTAAAACGTGTGAATATCAGTCCACGAAAAACAGATTGGTCGCTCCAGTTTCCGAGGTGGATGCGTTTGCCCGCATCGCCCCAAACAGTTCGCGGCCCATACCAAAATGATGGCCGGTGGCGCTGTTGGGCGTTGGCACTCTAGCATCGAATTCGGTTTGATCCACCTGGACGTTGACTTCGCCGGTTTGGGTGTTCAGCGCGATGATGTCGCCGTCGCGGACTTTGGCCAGTGGGCCGCCGTCTATGCATTCCGGCCACATGTGGATCGCCGACGGTACCTTGCCGGACGCGCCGGACATTCTGCCGTCAGTGACCAAGGCGACATGAAAGCCCCGGTCTTGCAATACGCCCAACACCGGCGTCAATTTATGCAGTTCCGGCATGCCGTTGGCTTTGGGGCCCTGGAAGCGCAACACCACAATCACGTCTTTTTCCAGTTCGCCGCGTTTGAAGGCAGCCACCACGTCCAGTTGGTCGTCGAATACCATCGCCGGCGCGGTAACCACCTGATGCTTTTCCGCGACTGCGGAAATTTTCGAGACACCGCGGCCCAGGTTGCCGTGCATCACGTGTAGGCCGCCGCCCGCAGCGAAGGGTTGTGCCACACTGCTAATCACCTCCGGATCCAGCGAAACCGCTGGCCCGGCTTCCCAGCTGAGCTTGCCGTCGTTCAACGTCGGTACTTGGCTGTATTGGGCCATGCCGCGTTGGTCGCCGATGGTCAGAATATCGCCGTGCAGAAGGCCGTGTTCCAGCAATTCCTGGATCAACAAGCCCATGCCGCCGGCCGCTTGGAACTGGTTGACGTCGGCCGGGCCGTTCGGATAAATCTTGGTCAATAACGGAATGGCTTTGGATAGATTATCGAAATCGTCCCAATTGATGATGATGCCGGCCGCGCGGGCGATAGCGATCAAATGGATGGTGTGATTGGTCGAGCCGCCCGTGGCCAGTAAGCCGATGATGGCGTTAATGATGGCTTTTTCGTTGACCACATGGGCAATCGGCCGGAAGTCGTCACCCAGCGCGGTGAATTTCAATACCTGTTTGGCAGCAGCTTTGGTTAATTCGTCGCGTAGCGGGGTGTAAGGGTTGACGAATGAACTGCCCGGCAAGTGCAGGCCCATGATTTCCACCATCATCTGATTGCTGTTGGCGGTGCCGTAGAAGGTGCAGGTGCCGGGGCTGTGGTAAGCCTTGGATTCCGACTCCAGCAGTTCCTTTTCGCCGACTTTACCTTCCGCGAATTTTTGCCGGGTGCGGGATTTTTCCTTGTTGGAGATACCCGTAGTCATCGGCCCGGCGGGCACAAAAACCGCAGGCAAATGGCCGAAACTCAAGGCGCCGATCAGCAAGCCGGGCACGATTTTGTCGCAGACGCCCAAATACAAGGCGGCGTCGAACATGTTATGGCTCAAGCCAATCGCCGTGGATAACGCAATCACGTCGCGGCTGAACAGCGACAATTCCATGCCCGGCATGCCTTGCGTCACGCCGTCGCACATGGCCGGCACGCCGCCGGCGAACTGGGCGACGCCGCCGGCTTCGCGCACTGCTTGTTTGATCAGTTCCGGGTAGTGTTGGTACGGTTCGTGTGCCGACAGCATGTCGTTGTAAGCGGAGATAATGCCGACGTTGGCTTTCACGGCATGCGACAGAGCGTCTTTTTCAGCCGCCGAACAGACGGCAAAACCGTGGGCCAGATTCGCGCAAGGCAGATTGGTACGTTGCGGGCCGTTGGCAATGGCGGCGTCGATGCGGGCCAGATAAGCAGCGCGGCTTTCCCGGCTACGTTCCACCACGTCGGCGGTCACTTTTTCTAAAACAGGATGCATAAGCTCTCCAGGGCAGCAGATGGGGTGGTGTCGACGCGCCGAACGGCGTTTTGGAATCGAGAGTGATTGGGTTATGCGCGTCTAACCCACCCTAAATTTAAGCGGCTAAGGTGCCCAGTACAATTCCACCGGCACGTCTTCCTGATTCAATAAGGCCCGAATCGGCATGTCCTCTACCGGGCCCGGTTTTTGGGCGCTGTTGAATACTGCCAACTTATCTTCGCCGGTGAACAAAATCACGATGCGCTCCGACTTTAATAAAGCGTTGCGGGTCAGGGTCAGGCGTTCTGTATTGGCGCCGGTCACTTCGCTTTGAATGGCGGTGATGGCCGCGGTCAGATTTTGATTGTCCTCACTCAATGCGTTGGCCAGACCTTCTGCGTGCGGAAACAGCGAAGCGGTATGACCGTCCGGGCCCATGCCGACGATGCTCAGCGTGAAAGGCTGCGGCAGTTTGGCGTAACGGCCTTCAGCCTCTGCCTGACCTTGTTTGGCCTTGGCAGCCGGGGTTTTCATGCCGATAAACTCAACGTTTTTGGCGTTGTTGATCAGCAGGCTGCGGCGAATTAAAGCTTCGTTGCTGGCGCTGTGTTGATTGTCCACCCAGCGTTCGTCCACCAGCGCTACCTTGATTTTTTTCCAATTCAAATCGGATTTGGACAAAGCTTCATAAAGCGGGGCAGGGGTGCTGCCGCCCGACACCAATAAAGTGGCTTGACCGTGTTTGCTGACGGCTTCGGATAACACATCCTGGCATTCGGCCACCAAGGCGGTAAACAGGTGGTTACGTTGTTCGAAAAAAAATTCTCTAACCATGTTCGTTGTTCTCGTGATGGATACAGATTGATTACTCTTCCCAGGCGCGGCCGTCGCGGGCCAATAATGCCACGGAGGCAATCGGCCCCCAGCTGCCAGCCGGGTAAGATTTTGGAGCGCTGTGGTTTTGCGCCCAGGCGTCTTGGATCGAATCGACCCAGGCCCAGGCTTGTTCGATTTCCTCGCGGCTTAAAAACAGCGTGGTGTTGCCGCGCAGGGCTTCCAGAATCAGTTTTTCGTAGCCGCCGAAAATACTGTTTTTCTTGAAGGTTTCCGAAAAACTCAAGTCCAGCTTGGTTTGTTGCAATTTGATATTACCGTCTATGCCCGGCACCTTGTTCAACATCACCACATCCACGCCTTCGTTGGGCTGCAAATGGATCACCAGTTTATTGGCCGGCAGGTCGCGGAAGCTGTCTTTGAAAATGTTGTGCGGCAATTGTTTAAAGTTGACGACGATTTCCGTACGCTTGTTGGGCATGCGTTTGCCGGTGCGCATGTAAAAAGGTACGCCGGCCCAACGCCAGTTGTCGATGTCCACCCGAATCGCCACGAAGCTTTCGGTGGTGCTTTCCTTGTTGGCGCCTTCCTCTTCCAGATAACCCGGCACCGCCGCGCCTTTAATGAAACCGGCGGTATATTGGCCGCGCACGGTTTTTTCCTCGACATTGCGTGCGGTAATCGGCCGCAAGGCTTTCAACACCTTGATTTTTTCCATGTGGATGCTTTCCGCTTCCAGATCGGCCGGCGGTTCCATCGCTACAAAGGTCAGAATCTGCAGCAAATGGTTTTGCAACATGTCTCGCAACTGGCCGGTTTTATCAAAGTATTCCCAGCGGCCTTCGATGCCGATGTCTTCACCCACCGTAATCTGGATATGATCAATGGTGTTGTGGTTCCAATTGGTAGTGAAAATCGAGTTGGCAAAACGCAGGGCCAGCAGATTCAGTACCGTCTCTTTGCCCAGGTAATGGTCGATACGGTAGACCTGATCTTCCTGGAAGACTTCTTCGACGACGTCGTTGATCTCCTTGGAAGACTTCAAGTCGTGGCCGATGGGTTTTTCCATCACCATCCGCGATTCGGCGGTTAATACGCCGCAGCTTTGCAAACCCTGGCAGATACTTTTGAATAGAAACGGCGCCACGGCAAAATAGTTGACCATCACCCGCTTTTCCGGATCAACTGCGGCATTCAACTGTAGATATTGCTCCGGTTGAGTCAGGTCGATTTTCAGATACGATAATCTTTGCGACAGCCGGCCCCAGATTTCGGGGTTTATCTCTTTGTGTAAGAACGATTTCAGGCTGTTATGAGCAATTTGGACGAAGCCTTCGCTGGTTTCCTCCAGTCGATCAACGCCGATAATGCGGGTATCGGTTTCCAGCAAATTGGATTTTTCGAGACGATACAACGAAATCAGTAACTTTCGTTTCGATAGATCACCCAATGCGCCGTAAATCACCAGGTCGCAAGGTTTGTAATTTTGATTTTTCATCAGTGATACCAGGAATGAAGAAGAGGGTTGATCGGCTTTGGCATGTCGATTTCAGCGCGCAAAATAAACGCACGTTGCAGGAAACTCTGGGCCCGGATCAGTCGAAAATGCCGCTATTATAATGTTCGTTGCCGGTTCGGAACAAGATCAAAGGCCGCCAAGGCCGGATTTACTTGGGTTGGTGGCGCACGAAACGGTTGACAGTTAGCCGAACATCTCGGTGGTATAACGATAGGCTTGCATCGTGTCCGACCAATAGGCGGCGGGTAAGCCGGCCTTTTGTTTTAGGTGTTGTAAAAACTGGGCGGGATCGGGTAGATCATCCCATACCGAGGGCAGGAAAGTGCCGCGCCGGCCGCCTTCCTGCAAGATGATGCCGTCGATGCCGGGGCGAAGTTGCACGATTAGATCCGCTTCCGAAGCGAATTTCATCGCTACGGCGGGGCTAAGTACGGAAATATGCAGATCAAGATCGGCCAGTTCCTTGGCCGCCAGCGGCGGAAAACGCCGGTCGCGGAAAGCCGCCGCAAAGGCGTTTTCCGCTACATCTTCCACCAAAGGCCTTACCGCTTCCAGCATGCCGATACAACCGCGCAATTGACCACGGCGTTCCAGCGTGACGAAAGTCGCGCAGATTTCGCGTAATTCCGCTGGATAGCTCTCCAAATCGACCGGTAACGGCCGACCGGTTTGCATGCCGTGGGCTATGGATTGCCGGGCTAGTTCCAGCAACGGAGTTTGCAAGGTTTTAGTCAACGACATAGGCACCGTACCCCACGACTTGCTGTTTGTCGCTGGCCGTGTCGCCGGAATTGCGCAGATCTATGGTTTTAATAGACAGGCCTTTTTGTTTCAGTAGTTTCAACAAGCCGTTGACCGGCACCTTGCCGCAGGCGGCCTCGCCGCAGATTTCGGTGTATTGCAAATGCTCTATCATTCGGCTGGTCGCCTGGTCCAGGCGTTTGGCGGTGTCGTAGTCGTGATAATGGCTTAGGTCCGAGCTGATGACCAGTAAGGTTTCATCGCCGCCCCACAACAGCTCCAGCGCCTGACTGACTTGTTCGGGACTGGCGTCGCCGGCCACGATGGGGACCAGCGTGAATTGCTGTAAGACCGATTGCAGAAACGGCAGATGTACTTCCAGGCTGTGTTCCAGCGTGTGGGCTTGTTCGATGTATTCGACAAACGGCAAACTCAATAAGGCTTCGATAGCGGCCTGGTCTACCTCAACATCGCCGAGCGGGGTGGTGTAAGCGTGGGTTCTGCTGACTGCCAAGCCGCGAAACGCCACGTGATGCGAAGGGCCGATCAATATCACGCGGGTAATGCTGGCTGCGGCGGGCTTTAAACGGGCGTAAGCGGTAGCGGCTATCGGCCCGGAATAAATGTATCCGGCATGCGGCACGATCATGGCTTTGGGCGCTTTGCCGGTGGGGCGTACGTCCTGCAAATAGCCGGACACCGCGTCATGAAGTTGTTGGGGGTGGGCAGGATAAAACCGTCCTGCTACGGCGGGTTTTCTATTCATGCGCTGATCCTTTTTTAAAGTTTTAATACGATCAGAGGCCGGGCGGATAGCGGCGCATCAAAAAATTG
>Ga0160185_121367_pt1 | contig 33644 bp, 29 predicted proteins | sample met14sb_2_FD_108556 | JGI IMG/M metagenome (GOLD analysis project Ga0160185, IMG submission 108556) | Synthetic bacterial communities of pure cultures from sediment of Lake Washington, USA, under high oxygen condition - MT... | ecosystem: Engineered > Modeled > Simulated communities (microbial...... | reverse complement strand
GTCAGAAATGGATTTTTTTGGAATTTTTGAGGTTCATCTTGTTTCGAGGCATAAGTTCAATCAGTTTGGATGCGAAAGGGCGCATTGCAATTCCTACCCGCTATCGGGAGGAGTTACAGGAGTCCTGCGACCGCCAAATGGTTGTGACCGTTGCAGTTGACGACAAATGCGTCGGCGAACCGGGTTGCCTATGGCTATACCCGTTACCGGAATGGGAAAAGCTTGAACAAACCATCAGCAAACTACCAACATTAAACAAAATGGCCGGCAAGTTACGACGTTTTGTGATCGGCAATGCCTCGGAATGTGAAATGGATAACCAAGGGCGCCTGCTGCTTCCGGAAACCCTTCGGGAGTTTGCCGGTATGGAAAAACACATCATGCTAGTTGGTCAGCTCAACAAATTTGAAATATGGAATGAAGCGGCCTGGAAGGCCAAAGAACAGGAATGGATGGACGGTAACGACACAGAGGGCCTTGAAGAACTTGGCTCGCTGTCGTTTTGACGGAGATGACCGCCCATCAGACGGTTTTGTACGAAGAGGCCTTAGAGCAGCTCGACATAAAACCGAACGGTATTTATCTGGACTGCACCTTCGGGCGTGGCGGACACAGCAGCGGCATTCTGAAAGCACTGAATAGCTCCGGCAGATTGCTGGCGCTTGACAGAGACATGGATGCGATTGCTAGCAACGAAGCCAAGCGCTTGCTGGAAGACAGCCGTTTTAGTTTGCATCACGCCAGTTTTTTGGAACTGAGCGCCATTATTGAACAACAAGGCCATAAGGGTAAAGTCGACGGCATTCTGATGGACCTGGGCGTATCGTCCCCGCAACTAGACAATGCGGAACGCGGGTTCAGTTTTTTACGCGATGGTCCTTTAGACATGCGTATGGATAGCAATAAGGGCCTGTCGGCTGCAGAGTATTTGGCGCAAGTCGACGAAAAAGAATTGGTTCGCGTATTGTTTGAATATGGCGAAGAGCGTTTTGCCAGGCGAATTGCCAACGCGGTTATCTGCCAACGCCAACAGCAGCCTCTGCAGACCACTCTGCAATTGGCAAAATTGATCGAAAACAGTGTGCCGTTTCGCGACAAGCACAAACATCCTGCAACCCGCAGTTTTCAGGCGATCAGGATAGAGATTAACCAAGAACTCGAACAGATTAAAACCGGATTGAAACAAGCCGTGGACGTATTGGCACCGAGCGGACGTTTAGTCGTGATCGCCTTTCACTCATTGGAAGACCGCATCGTCAAACGCTTCATTCGCGACCAAGCCGGCCCGAAAACCAATCCCGGCAAACTGCCGATTAAAGAGCAAGACATAGAACAAGGTCAGTTACGCAAAATAGGCAAGTCTATAAGGGCACAACAACAGGAATTGCAACAAAACCCACGCGCACGTAGCGCGGTCATGCGAGTTGGGGAGAAACGTTGATGGCGATTGCAAGAAATATCCTGCTGACACTGTTGGTGGCGATGCTGATGATCTCTGGCATTGCCGTGATCTACAGCAAATACCAATCGCGCCTGCTGTTTATCGACATCCAGAAAAAAGAAAAAGAGCTCGACGATTACGAAGTGGAATGGGGCCGATTACAACTCGAATTGACCACGCTGACCGAAGAAAACCGGGTTGAAATCGAAGCAAGAACGCGGCTGATGCTGACTTTGCCGGCCCAAGACAAAATTATTTATATAAAGCCGTAAATGCGAATTGCCTCCGGCGCGGGCACGATACCGCGCCACAATACAGATTTTGTGATCCGCCGCAGAGTGCTGCTGTCGGCAATGTTGTTGGCCATGCTCGGATTGGTTGCGCGCGCGGTATACCTGCAAATTCTCGATAAAGAATTTCTGCAGGACAAAGGCGATATGCAGCACGTCGGCGTAGTGTCGGTTTCGGCTTATCGCGGGCAGATTAAGGATAGGAACGGCGAACCGCTGGCGATCAGCACTCCGGTGCAGTCAATTTGGGTCAACCCGCGGCAACTGCGAGATGCGGAACAGGACAAATTAACACCGATGGCGAAAATCCTCGGTTTTCCGGAAAAGGAACTGCGTTCGCTGTTAAAAAAGGAAAAAGACGCCAATAAGCGTTTCGTCTATTTGCGCAGGCAGATTAACCCGGATATAGCCGAAAAGGTCAAAGCGCTGGAAATTACCGGTGTGTATTTCGAGCGGGAGTTCAAGCGTTACTATCCAGCCGGCGCGGTATCGGGCCATTTATTGGGCTTTACCAATATCGACGACATCGGCCAGGAAGGCATAGAGCACGGCTACGAGCACATTCTACGCGGCCAGCCCGGCAAAAAGCGCGTGATCAAGGACGGCAAGGGGCAGATCATCAAGGACGTAGAAAATATTGAGGAAGCCATCCCGGGCCGCGACCTGGTGTTGACTATCGATGAACGCCTGCAATACCTGGCTTATCGGGAATTGCAGAACGCAATGATCCAGAACAAAGCGCATTCGGCATCCTTGGTGGTACTGGATGCCAAGAACGGTGATGTATTGGCGACGGTCAGCCAACCGGCTTTCAATCCCAACAACCGTAAGGAATTGAGCAGTAACCGCTATCGGAATCGGGCCATGGTGGATAGCTTCGAACCCGGCTCGACGGTCAAACCCTTCGTGGTAGCGGCGGCGCTGGATGGTGGCTATATCAAACCCAACGTGTTGATAGAAACCCATGGTGTCTATCACTTGGGCCGCAACGTGGTTAAGGATGTGCATAACTACGGCACGATGGATTTGACCCACGTACTGCAAAAATCCAGCAATATCGCGGTCACGCAAATCGCGATGAGCATGCCGCCGGAGTATTTTTGGGGCGTATACAGCAGGCTGGGGTTCGGCACCTCCGCCGGTGTTGGTTTTCCGGGAGAAGCCAGCGGCTCTTTGCTGGATTATCAGGGCTGGCACGAATTCGACCAGGCGATTTTATCGTTCGGTTACGGGGTTTCCACCTCGATTTTACAATTGGCCAGAGCGTATACCGCTTTGGCGGACGACGGCATCATTCATTCCGTGACTTTACTGAAGCGCGATGAAGATCCCGATGCCCAACGGATTTTCAAACCCGAAACCGCCAGAAAGGTCAGGGAAATGCTGGAGCACGTGATCAGCAAAGAAGGTACGGCATACCAGGCCAGAGTCGAAGGTTACCGGGTAGCAGGTAAAACCGGTACCGTGAAAAAGGCCGGGGCCGGCGGTTACAGCGAAGACAAATATTTATCGGTATTTGTGGGCATGGCGCCGGCCAGCAATCCGCGTTTCATTATCGCGATTGTGGTGGACGAACCTACCACCGGCCAATATTACGGCGGCCTGGTGGCGGCACCGGCTTTCTCGAAAGTGATGGCGGGCGCATTACGAGTATACGGCGTTGAGCCGGACGGCATGGACAACATGCATTTATTGTTGAGCAAACAATGAAGCTAGCCCAATTGCTACACGGAATGACCGTAAATCCGCCGGATTTGGCAATCAGCGGATTGTGTTTGGACAGCCGAAACATCCAAGCCGGCGACGCATTCATTGCGTTGAACGGTGCCGTCCAGCATGGTATTGCGCATGCGGAACAAGCTGTTGCCAACGGCGCGGTCGCGGTGATTTACGATCCAAGCGGCGTGGAGACGCAGATCGTCAGCAAAGTAACAGTACCAAGCGTGGCAATAACCGATTTAGCGCAAAAGTTGGGCGAGATCGCCGCAAGATTTTACGGCAACCCGTCGCAACTGTTGGATGTGATCGGTGTAACAGGCACCAACGGCAAGACCTCCTGCAGCCAATTAATTGCACAGGCTTTGCCGGCTTGCGGTGTGATAGGCACGCTTGGTTGGGGCGATGTCGGCAATTTGCAGCCGACCGCCAACACCACGCCGGATGCATTGGCCGTGCAGCGGATGCTGAACGAATTTGTAAAGCAGGATAAGCGTAACGCGGCCATGGAAGTGTCCTCGCACGGCTTACACCAAGGCCGGGTTAACGGGGTTAGCTTTAAAGGCGCAGTTTTTACCAATTTGAGCAGGGACCACTTGGACTATCACGGCAGTATGGCGGAATACCTGCAAGCCAAATTGACGTTATTTAAAACGCCGGGCCTGCAGTTTGCCGTGGTCAACCTGGACGACGCCAGTAGCGCCGAGGTATTGCAAAGCCTGCCGGACGCCGTGCAAAGCTGGACCTATAGCGCGACCGGCCAACGCGGAACTGCTAAGGAAGCCGTAAGTGCCGAGCAAGTAAAACATAGCGCTGCCGGCATCGAATTCGATGTGATATGGCGCGAGCAAAGACGCCGGGCAACGACAACGCTGGTTGGCGGCTTTAACCTGGATAACGTGCTAGCCGTGCTTTGTGTATTGCTGGCGACCGGCAGCGAATTCGACGCCGCCGTCGCGCAACTGGCCAAATTAAACGCCATTGCCGGCCGTATGGAAAAATTCGGCGGCAATGGCAAACCCACGGTATTCGTGGATTATGCCCATAGCCCGGATGCTTTGGAAAAAGTACTTAAAGCCGTAAAAGGCGCGCACCATCTGCGAGTGGTATTCGGTTGCGGCGGCGACCGCGATAAAGGCAAGCGTCCGGAAATGGGCCTGATTGCCGAAACTTGGGCGGATCAAGTTATCGTTACCGACGACAACCCGCGCAGCGAAGCATCGGCAGCGATTATTAAAGACATTTTGAGTGGCTGCCAAAGCCAAAAAATAACGGTCATTAACGATAGAACCACGGCCATAAACACAGTGATACGACAAGCAAACCCAGACGATTGCGTGGTGATAGCCGGCAAAGGCCACGAGGACTACCAAGAAATCGGCGGCGTAAAACAGCCGTTCAGCGATAGCGCTGTCGTCAAGCAAGCACTGGCGGGGTGGAGCAAGCCATGAAACTGCAACTTAGCGAGATCGCCCAAGCCGTCAACGGCAAGCTGATCGGCGAAGACAGAGAAATCCGCGCCACCGGTATCGACACTCGCACCTTACAATCAGGCGCTTTGTACATTGCAATAAACGGCAAAAATTTCGACGGCCACAGCTTTATCGATAAAGCCGAGCAAGCCGGTGCGGCAGCGCTGTTACTCGAGCGAGCCGCGCCATCCGCTTTAGCGCAAATCATCGTCGCAGACACCCATCTGGCACTGGCGGAACTGGCCGGATACTGGCGCAAAACCTTGTCGGTCAAAGTAGCCGGCGTCACCGGCAGCAACGGCAAAACCACCGTCAAGGAAATGATTGCGGCGATTTTCGCCACCCAAGGCCACACCCTATCGACCCAAGGCAATCTCAACAACGACATCGGCGTGCCGCTGACACTGCTCAAACTGGATGACTCTCATCGCTACGCTGTCATTGAAATGGGCGCCAATCATCCCGGTGAAATTGCCTATACCAGCCGCTATGCGCAAGCCGATGTCAGCGTCATCACCAATATTGGCGCCGCCCATATCGAAGGTTTCGGCAGCATCGAAGGCGTGGCTAAAACCAAAAGCGAAATCGTCAAAAGCCTCGGTGAGGGCGGCGTGGCGGTATTAAATCGCGATGACGCTTTTTTCGATTTCTTGCTGACCATGGCCGGCAACCATCGCAGCGTATCCTTCGGCTTGCACCCCGCAGCCGACGTCACGGCGTTAAATATTGCCACAGCTTTGGACGCACAAGGCTTTAACACCTATTTCGAATTAAAAACGGCGACCGACACCTTACCAATCCGCTTGCATCTGGCCGGCGCTCACAATGTGAAAAACGCTTTGGCCGCAGCGGCAGTAGCGTTGCAATTCGGTATCAGCCTGTCAGACATTAAACAAGGCCTGGAACAACTCCAGCCCGTCACCGGCCGCATGCAACCCTTAACAGGCCGTAAGGGCAATATCATCATCGACGATACCTATAACGCTAACCCCAACTCCTTGAAAGCCGCGCTGGACGTACTGACCGATTGCGGCAGCGAAGCGTGGGTAGCATTGGGCGCTTTCGGCGAGCTCGGCCCGGACAGCCCGGCGATACACCGGGAAATGGGCGAATTAATCAAAGCAAAATCAGTGAAGCGTTTGTTCGCGACCGGCGCATTGGCAAAACATGCCGTTGAAGCCTTTGGCGACGGCGGCCAGTTTTTCGACGATCAGGAACAATTAATAGACACACTGACAACAGCCGTCACAGGTAAGGAAACCCTATTGGTTAAAGGCTCGCGCGCCCAGAAAATGGAAAACGTGGTGGCGGCGATGGTCAACAATTTCAGAGCAGCCTAATGTTACTTTTACTCGCGGATTATTTAAGCAATATCGACAGCGGCTTCAGGGTGCTACATTACCTGACCTTTCGCGCCATCTTGGGCGTGCTGACCGCGCTCATTATTTCCCTGATGGTCGGCCCGGCCATGATCGAAAAATTGACTCGTAAAAAAATCGGCCAAAGCGTGCGCGACGACGGCCCGCAAAGCCATTTTTCCAAATCCGGCACACCAACCATGGGCGGCGCGATGATTCTGTTCGCCGTAGCGATCAGCACCCTGCTCTGCGCGGATTTGAGCAATCGTTATGTCTGGGTGGTGTTGCTGGTAACACTAGCACATGGCGTAATCGGCTTTATCGACGACTATAAAAAAGTCCTGCTCGGTAATAGCGACGGCCTATCCGCCCGCGCCAAATACTTCTGGCAATCGCTAGTGGCACTGAGCGCCGCCTTGTATTTGTACAACACCGCTCAAGTAGCGGCGGAAACCCAATTCATCGTGCCGTTTTTCAAGAACGTCACCGTGGACATCGGCTGGGGCTACGTCGTACTGACCTATTTCGTCATCGTCGGCTCCAGCAATGCCGTCAACTTGACTGACGGCCTGGATGGTCTGGCCATCATGCCGACCGTGATGATCGCCGCCGCCTTGGCGATTTTTGCGTATTTATCCGGCCACGTTAATTTCTCGCAATACCTGGCTATCCCGCACATCCCCAAAGCCGGCGAGTTGGTGGTGTTCTGCGCGGCCCTGGTCGGTTCCGGCTTGGGCTTTTTGTGGTTCAACACTTATCCTGCCATGGTGTTCATGGGCGACGTCGGGGCGCTAGCTTTAGGGGCGGCACTGGGCATCGTAGCGGTGTTGGTTAGACAAGAAATCGTGCTGGTGATTATGGGCGGGATTTTCGTGATGGAAACCATCTCGGTGATTATCCAGGTTGCCTCCTTCAAAACCCGTAAAAAGCGGGTGTTTCTGATGGCGCCGATTCACCATCATTACGAATTGAAAGGCTGGCCGGAGCCGCGCATCATCGTGCGTTTCTGGATTATCTCGGTCATCTTGGTGTTGATCGGTCTGGCCACTTTGAAACTGAGATAAGCATGAACACCACCGCCCTACTCAGCAATCTGGAAACCCATTTCAACTTAAATCCGGATAACGCTCGCCTATTGATCGTCGGTCTGGGCGCTACCGGGTATTCGGCTGCGCAATTTTTGCAAAAGACCCCGATTAAATTCGCCGTAATCGATAGCCGAAAAAATCCGCCGCTGATCGATAATTTGCGCGAACAAATGCCGGACGTACCGGTATTTTCCGGCGGTTTCGACCAGTCCGCACTGGATGTCGCCACTCATTTGCTGGTCAGTCCTGGCGTATCTTTACACGAAGCGGCCATCCAAAAGGCCGTGCAGGCGGGCGTCACCGTACTAAGCGACATCGACTTATTCGCTTGCGCCACCGACAAACCGGTTATCGCCATCACCGGCTCCAACGGTAAAAGCACGGTTACCACCATGCTGGGCGAAATGGCTAACGCCGCCGGCGTCAAAACCGCCATCGGCGGCAACCTCGGCACACCTGCACTGGATTTGCTGCAACAGGACGCCGAACTCTACGTATTGGAATTGTCCAGCTTCCAGCTGGAACGCACCACGGCTTTGAACGCAAAAGTCGCCACGGTGTTAAACGTCAGTCCGGATCATCTGGATCGCCACGACGGCATGGCCGGTTATGCGGCGGAAAAGCAACGGGTGTTCCGGGGCGACGGAGTGATGATCTTGAATGCCGACGACCCGATGGTCATGGCCATGCGCGATCCCACCCGGCAAACATTGACCTTTTCCACCCAAACTCAAGCCGATTTTTATCTGCGTCGCGGCGAAATCGATACTTTAATGCAAGGCGAACAAGCCTTGATGGCAGCCAGCAAATTGCGCCTGGAAGGTAGCCACAACATCGCCAATGCGTTGGCGGCGCTGGCCCTAGGCACGGCTGCCGGTCTAAGCATCACCAAAATGTGCGATGCGCTCAGAAAATTCAAAGGCCTGCCGCACCGCATGCAAAAAGTCGCGGAAAAAGGCGGCATCAATTGGGTTAACGATTCCAAAGCCACCAACATCGGTGCGTGTATCGCCGCGCTAAACGGCTACGAGCATAAAGTTGTTTTAATTGCCGGCGGCGAAACTAAAGGCGCAGACATGACTGAACTAGTGCCTGCCGTCACCGAAAAAACCAAGGCCGTGGTCCTGATAGGCAAAGATGCACCATTGATCGCACAAGCTTTGAATAACTGTGTGCCTGTCCATTTCGCCGGCAACATGAAAGAAGCGGTCACCATCGCCGCCAGTTTGGCCAGCGAAGGCGACAGCGTGCTGCTGTCACCGGCCTGCGCCAGCCTGGATCAATACCGCAGCTATGTTGACCGCGGCAATAAGTTCGCCGAAGCCGTGATGAGCCTGCCCTTATGTTGAAACCGACGCCCAAGCCCCGCGCGCAAAACCGCCTGCACGTCGACCCGGTGTTGATGTTGGCGTGCTTCAGCCTGCTGGGCATCGGTTTTATGCTGGTCACGTCGTCCTCTTTGCATTTGGGCGTCAAAATGGCCGACGACATTTCCCACTATCCCTTCAAGCAACTCATTCATATTGCTTTTGGCTTGGGCTTTTCCGCGATTATTTTGAACATACCGATGCAAAGCTGGGAAAGAATGGGACAAACCCTGTTCATCGCCGGCCTGGCCTTGCTGCTGGTGGTATTGATTCCCGGCGTCGGCATCAGGGTTAACGGCAGTATCCGCTGGCTATCGATTCTGGGTTTGCGGATCCAGGTATCGGAGGTCGTGAAATTCATCTCGGTGATTTATATGGCCGGTTACGTCACCCGTCATGCCGACCACGTCCGCCGCTCCGCGTTCGGCTTGGTCAAGCCGTTGATGCTGTTTTCGGTGGCTTGCGTACTGTTATTGCTCGAGCCTGACTTCGGCTCGGCGGTGGTGATTCTGATCATTGCCATGGGCATGATGTTTCTGGGCGGCGCCAGAATTTCTCAATTCATTATTTTATTGGGTTTGGTCGCCAGTTTAGCGGTGATCTTGGTCATTGAATCGCCCTATCGATTGGCGCGGGTCACCAGCTTCATGGACCCGTGGGCCGATGCCAGAGATACCGGCTTTCAGCTCACCCAGGCTTTGATTTCTTTCGGTCGCGGCGAATTTTTCGGCGTTGGCTTGGGCAACGGTCTGCAAAAACTGTTTTACCTGCCGGAAGCGCATACCGACTTTTTGTTCTCCGTACTGGGTGAAGAGTTGGGCCTACTCGGCGTGTTGCTGATCATCGGCCTATTCGCCGCCCTGGTCGTGCGCGCCTTTGCGATTGGCGAGCAAGCAGAGCAAGCCGGTCTAAAATTTTCCGCCTTGGCGGCTTACGGCTTAGGTATCTGGTTTGGCTTTCAATCCTTCGTGAACATGGGCGTCAACATGGGCATGCTGCCCACTAAAGGCTTAACCCTGCCGCTGATGAGTTACGGCGGCGGTAGTATGATCGTGATGTGCGGCGCGATGGCGGTATTGTTTCGGATTCACTACGAAGTCACCGAACACAATAAAAGCAATGTGAAGGGGAAACACGCATGAGCGGCCGCATCGTCATCATGGCAGGCGGCACCGGCGGACACGTGTTTCCGGCACTAGCGGTCGCCCAGGAAATGCGCGCCCGTGGCTGGCAAGTCAGCTGGCTGGGCACCGAGAAAGGCTTGGAGAGCTGGGTGGTGCCCGCCAACAACATAGACATCGATTGGCTGGCGGTAGCGGGTATGCGCGGTAAGGGATTGTTCTCCAAACTTGCAGCCGGTTTTAAATTGATTCAAGCCTGTCTGCAGGCGCGGCGCATACTGAAACAGCGACAACCCGACGTGGTTTTGGGCATGGGCGGCTTTGTGGCCGGGCCAGGCGGGCTGATGGCGAAATGGTTGGGCATTCCGTTGGTGATTCACGAACAAAACCGGGTTCCGGGCACCACTAACCGTTTACTGGTGAAACTGGCCGCCCGCAAAGTGCTGGAAGCATTCCCGGACAGCTTCGCCAAATCTGTAAAAGCGATCTGCACCGGCAACCCGTTAAGAGATGCATTCATCGGTCTGCCGGAAAAATCCGAATGGCATCCACAAGCCGGACGCAATTTAAGGATTTTGATCCTGGGTGGTAGCCAGGGCGCCAAGGTACTGAACGACACCGTCCCGGCGGCATTGGCGGGGCTGACCAATCTGGATGTGAAACACCAAACAGGTAGCGTTATGCAAGCCGAAGTCGCCGAACGCTATCGTGCTTTAGGCTTAAACGCCGAAGCCGTGGCTTTTATCGAGGATATGGCCGGCACCTACCAATGGGCCGATTTGATAATTTGCCGGGCCGGCGCGATGACAGTCAGCGAAGTAGCGGCCTGCGGTTTACCGGCGATTTTCGTGCCCTTGCTGCACGCCATCGACGATCATCAAACTGCCAACGCCAAATATTTAACCGAAGCTGGCGCCGCATTGTTGCTGCCGCAACCCGAATTAAACGCAGACAATCTGCGTAAAACCCTAGAACGAGCCATGACATCATTGACATCCATGAGCCGGGCCGCCAAAGCCAAGGCCAGACTCGCCGCCACTCAGACCGTGGCTGATATTTGCGTTGCGGAGGCTGCCGTATGAACCGCCCCCACATCGAAAACCAAGCACTGGGCGACATCGACAAAATCCATTTCGTGGGCATCGGCGGCACCGGCATGAGCGGTATCGCCGAAGTGCTATCCAACCTGGGCTATACCGTGTCCGGCTCCGATATTAAAGGCTCGGCGGTTACCGACCGCCTGCAAGCGATGGGCGTCAAGGTTTATTTTGGCCATCACGCCGACAACGTGACCGATGTCGATGTGGTCGTCACCTCCACCGCTGTCGATAGAACCAACCCGGAAATCGTCACCGCCTACGAAAACCGCATCCCGGTAATTCCGCGTGCGGAAATGTTGGCGGAATTGATGCGCTTCAGATTCGGCATCGCGGTGGCCGGCACGCACGGCAAAACCACTACCACCAGCCTGACCACGATGATGCTGGCCGAGGGCGGCTTGGATCCCACCTTCGTAATCGGCGGCCGTTTGAATAGCGCCGGCGCCAACGCCAAATTGGGTTTGGGTAAATATTTGGTGGCTGAGGCCGACGAAAGCGATGCGTCGTTCTTATTCCTGCAGCCAATGATGGCCATTGTCACCAACATCGACCAAGACCATATGGAGACCTATGGTGGCAGCTACAGCAAACTCAAGGACACTTTCCTGAAATTCCTGCATCAATTGCCGTTCTACGGTTTGGCGGTGATGTGCATCGACGATCCGGGCGTCTGCGACGTGCTGCCTAATGTATCCAAGCCGGTGAAGACCTACGGCGTCAGCAGTTACGCCGACGTACGCGCTGTGGATATTCGCCAGGACGGCTTACGCACTCATTTCACGGTATTGCGCTGGGGTGATTTACCGCCCTTGCAAGTCACGCTGAACCTACCCGGCTGGCACAACATGCTGAACGCCTTGGCGGCCACGACTATCGCCACCGCCCTGGGTGTGGACGATGCGGCTATTGTAAAGAGTCTGGCCGAATTCAAAGGTGTGGGCAGGCGTTTTCAAATCAACGGCGACGTGGATTTCCAAGGCGGCAAGCTGACCTTGGTCGACGATTACGGCCACCATCCGCGCGAACTAGCCGCCACACTGGAAGCCTTGCGTCAAGCCTGGCCAACCCGCCGCAAAGTCGTGGTGTTTCAACCACACCGCTACACCCGCACCCGCGACTTGTTCGAAGATTTCGTCGAAGTATTGTCTAGTGTCGATGTGCTGATTTTGTTGGATGTGTATTCGGCCGGCGAAGCGCCGATTACCGGTGCCGACGGCAAAGCCTTGAGCCGCTCGATCAGGGTGCGCGGCCAGGTTGACCCGGTGTTCGTGCAAAACCGCGAAGATTTGGCGACCATCCTGGCCGGCATCGTCGAAAAAGACGACGTGGTATTGACCATGGGCGCCGGCAACGTCGGCCAGATCGCCGCCGAATTGCCGCAACAATTGGCCGAGGCCCTAAAGTGATGGTGGCTAGAGGCACTTTATTAAATAACGAACCGCTGGCGAAATATACCAGCTGGCGGGTCGGCGGTCCGGCCCAGCACCTGTACATCCCGGAAAACAAGGCCGACCTGATCGAATTTATCGCCAGCCTGCCGGCCGGCGAACCGTTGTACTGGATGGGTTTGGGCAGCAATTTACTGGTGCGCGACGGCGGCATTCGCGGCACGGTGATCAACACTCGCGGTCGCCTGAAAGAAATGTATCTGGCCGATTCCGAACGGGTATACGTGGAAGCCGGCGTACCTTGCGCCCATGTCGCCCGTTTTTGCGCGGATTTGGGCCTGACCGGCGCCGAATTTCTGGCTGGCATCCCCGGCACGATGGGCGGCGCGCTGAAAATGAATGCCGGCGCGTTTGGCGGCGAGACCTGGAGCATTGTGGAACGGGTGGAAATGATCAACCCGCGTGGTGAAGTCATTCTGCGCGACCATCACGAATTTGAAGTGGCCTACCGCTCAGTCAAAGGACTGGCCGACGAATGGTTTTTGTCTGCTCAGTTGAAGTTGAGCAAAGGCAACAGCGAAGCCAGCCAACAACACATCAAAGCGCTGTTGGAAAAACGTAACGCCTCGCAACCGACCAATAAGCCGACTTGCGGCTCGGTATTCAAGAATCCGCCCGGCGATTACGCGGCGCGCTTGATCGAAGCCTGCGGCCTGAAAGGCTTTGCCATCGGCGGCGCGGTGGTGTCGGAAAAACACGCCAATTTTATCGAAAATCGTGGCAACGCCAGCTCGGAAGATATAGAAGCCTTGATCGAACATATTCAAACCCAAGTACAAACGCAGTTCGGCATCAGTCTGCAAACTGAAGTCTGCCGGGTAGGTGAAAAAGCATGAAGCCATTACGCATCAAAAATGCCGCCGATTTCGGCAAAGTCGCCGTGCTGTTGGGCGGCTCCGCTGCCGAGCGCGAAATATCCTTGAACAGCGGCAATGCGGTGTATCAAGCCTTGAAAGCACAAGGCATCGACGCCGTCGCGATAGACGTGACCGCCAGCCCCATTGATGCCTTGGCGAGTGTTAACGCCGACAGAGTGTTCAACGTCATCCACGGCCGCGGCGGCGAAGACGGTGTGTTGCAAGCAGTATTGCAAGTCATGGGCTTGCCCTACACCGGTTCCGGCGTCATGGCGTCAGCATTGAGCATGGACAAATTGCGCACCAAGCTGTGCTGGCAAGGTTTGGGCTTGAGCACACCGCTGTGGTTTGTGCTGAAAAGCGCTGCCGATATTGACGCCTGCATCACCAAACTGGGTTTTCCGGTGATCGTCAAGCCGGCTCAGGAAGGCTCCAGCATTGGCATGAGCAAAGCCACGAACCGCGATGAACTGGCGGCCGCATTAGAACTCGCCGGCCAATTCCATTGCGACGTTTATGCCGAGCAATGGGTACTAGGCCAGGAGTACACCGTCGGTGTGCTGGACGGCGAAGCGCTGCCGGCCATCCGCTTGGAAACGCCGAATACCTTTTACGATTTCGACGCCAAATATCGGGCCAACACCACGAAATACCATTGTCCCTGCGGCTTGAGCGCGGAGCGCGAACAACAATTGCAAGCGCTTGCGGTACAAGCCTGCCAGGCCTTGAACGTAAAAGGCTGGGCGCGGGTGGATGTGTTTATCGACAGCAATGGCCAATCGCAACTGATCGAAGTAAATACCGTACCTGGCATGACCGACCACAGTTTGGTGCCGATGGCGGCGAAAGCGGTCGGCATCAGTTTCGAGGAATTAGTCTGGCGGATTTTGGAAACCAGCATGGCGGGTGCAGGTGAGCCGGTTTAGTGTGATTTTAATGACCGCGCTGTTGATCGGCGGCGGCTGGTGGGCTTGGCAGCAATTCGGCGCCAGCGCACTGAGCAGCAAGCCGATCCGCTACGTCAAGATTGAAGGCGCGTTCCAATACACCAGCAAAGATCGGCTGAAAGAAGTATTGGCGCCGCAAATGAAACAGGGCTATTACCAGGCCGACATGAACGCGATTCATCAAGCGATCAAAGCGCTGCCCTTGGTGGATAAGGTTGACGTAAAGCGGGTGTGGCCGGATGCGGTGCATATCAAAATCAGCGAGCAAAAGCCGGTGGTGCGCTGGGGCAAATCGGCGCTGCTGAACAAGCAAGGCGATTTGTTGGTGCCGGACAATATCGACGAATTTAAAAATTTACCGCTGATTACCGGCCCGGACGGCCAGGAAAAGAAACTGCTGGAGATCATGAAAGGCGTCTACATCGTGCTGAAGGATAAATCGATGCAGCTTGCGGAATTTCATGTCAACGAACGGCGGGCCTGGCGGATTAAGTTAGCCAGCGGCATGGAAATGCAATTGGGGAGAAAAGCGCCGCTGGAAAATATGCAACGCTTTTTAAAAACCATGGATTTATTGGGCGAGGAACAGCTGGCGCAAATAGCCAGCGTGGATACCCGATACCCGAACGGCTTTGCAGTGACCTGGAAACCGGAAGTCACTAACATCGATTGGAAAGCAATCGTGGAAAAAAATAAAAACCTGATTTAAACGCTTACTGAGCATAAACAATGGCCAAAAAGACAGATCGAAATTTATTAGTGGGGCTGGATATAGGCACGTCGAAAGTCGCTGCTATCGTTGGTGAATACCGCGGTGGCGACGAGATCGAAGTGATCGGCATCGGCACCGCGCCGTCCAAGGGCTTGAAAAAAGGCATCGTGGTCAATCTGGAATCGACCGTGCATTCCATCCAGCGGGCGATTGAGGAAGCCGAATTGATGGCGGGTTGCCAGATCAAATCGGTATTTGCGGGTATCGCCGGCAGCCATATTAAAAGCCTGAATTCACATGGCATCGTGGCGATCAAGGAAAAGGAAGTGACCCAACACGACATCGATAGAGTGATCGATTCGGCGCGGGCGGTGGCGATTCCGGCGGATCAGAAAATCCTGCACATCCTGCCGCAGGAGTTTGTGATCGACCAGCAAGAAGGCATCAAGGAGCCCATCGGCATGTCCGGCATTCGTTTGGAAGCCAAGGTGCATATGGTCACCAGCAGCGTCAGTGCCGAACAAAACATCGTCAAATGTATCCGTAAATGCGGGCTGGACGTGGACGACATCGTGTTGGAGCAACTGGCCTCCTGCGCGGCGGTATTGACTGACGATGAAAAAGATCTGGGCGTCTGCCTGATCGACATCGGCGGCGGCACCACCGATATTGCGATTTTCTCGGAAGGCGCGATCAAGCACACGGCGGTGATTCCCATTGCCGGTGATCAGGTCACCAACGACATCGCCGTGGCGTTGCGCACACCGACCAAAAACGCGGAGGAAATCAAACGCCAATATGCTTGCGCGTTGACGCAATTGGCGGACCCGCAACAAACCATCGCGGTGCCCAGCATCGGCGACCGCGAGCCGCGCAAGATCTCGGCGCAGAATCTGGCTGAGATCGTCGAGCCGCGTTATGAAGAATTGATGTTGTTGGTGCAAGCAGAGTTAAGAAGAAGTGGCTATGAAGATTTAATTGCCGCCGGCATGGTGATCACCGGCGGCAGTTCGCAAGTGAGAGGGTTGGTCGAATTGGCGGAGGAAATCTTCCATATGCCGGTTCGCATGGGGGTGCCGCTGCATGTATCCGGATTGACCGATGTAGCGGAAAACCCGATTTATTCGACCGCGGTGGGTTTGTTGCTGTACGGCAAGGACCATCACGGCCGGGCGTTAGGCATGAACGATGATGGCGCGGATCTGTTGTCAAAAATCAAAAGCTGGTTTCAAGGAAATTTTTAATTTTTTGTCTGGAGGGTGTGAAAATGAAATATGAATTATTGGATAGTAGCGGCACCGCGGTTATCAAAGTCATCGGCGTCGGTGGCGGTGGCGGTAATGCGGTTAACCACATGGTGGAAGACGGTATCGACGGCGTGCAATTTATCTGCGCCAACACCGATGCCCAAGCCCTGCGGGAAATGAACGTAGAGTCCATCGTGCAATTGGGTGTTGAACTCACCAAAGGCCTGGGAGCGGGCACTCGCCCTGAAGTCGGTAGAGCCGCAGCGGAAGAAAATCGTGACCGCATCCGCGAAGTCATTGCCGGCGCCGACATGGTGTTTCTGACCGCAGGCATGGGTGGCGGTACCGGTACCGGTGCCATCGCGGTATTTGCCGAAGTGGCGAAAGAACTGGGTGTATTGACAGTCGCTGTCGTATCCAAACCTTTTGATTTTGAAGGTTCCAAGAAAAAAGGCGTGGCCGATGCCGGTTTACGCGAACTGGAAAAACTGGTCGATTCCTTGATCATCATTCCTAACCAAAAACTGCTGCCGACTTTGGGCAACAATAAATCGCTGGTAGAAGCATTCCGCGCCGCTAACGACGTGTTGCGCGACGCGGTACAAGGTATCACCGAGCTGATTACTCACCCTGGCTTGATGAACGTCGACTTTGCCGACGTCAAGACTGTGATGTCCAATATGGGCAGCGCCATCATGGGCACCGGCGTCGCCAGCGGAGAAAATCGCGCCCGTTTAGCGGCGGAAAAAGCCATTGCCTGCCCATTGTTGGACGACAACAATCTGCAAGGCGCGCGCGGCATTTTGGTGAACGTCACCTCCAACGGCGACTTGGGTTTGAACGAGTTCGACGAAATCGGCAGCATCATGCACGCCTTCGCTTCCGAAGACGCCGACATGAAAATCGGTATGGCAGTTAATCCAGCCATGGGCCAGGAAATTAAAGTCACCGTCGTCGCCACCGGTATGGGTGAAAAAGCCAAGCAAGCGGCTTCGCCTATCAGTCTGGTGAAAAAAGTCGCGGCCGGCGAGATCAATTACGATCAATTGGACAAACCGACCATCGTCCGCCAGCAAAAACAGGAATCGACTCGGGAATCCCGCTTCGGCGCGCAACCTAGAAACGACGTCGATTTGGATTACTTGGATGTACCGGCTTTCTTGAGACGTCAAGCAGACTGAGGTCCGCTTGCGACGAGTCCTTATGAGGCTGCACAACCAAGTTCGGGGGGAGCTATCGCATAATCTGTGATAGACTCCCCGGCTTTGTTTTACCTATTTGTCGGCATTTCATGATTAAACAGCGTACTTTAAAAAACACCATCAGAGCCACCGGCGTTGGTTTGCATACCGGCGATAAAGTGTATCTGACCCTGCACCCCTCCGAGCCCGATACCGGCATCCGTTTTCGCCGCGTGGATTTGGAAACCCCGGTGATGATAGCCGCGCGCCCTGAAAATGTCGGCGAAACCAAGCTGTCCACGACTTTGGTCCGCGACGGCGTTAAGGTGTCCACCGTCGAACATTTGCTGTCAGCTTTGGCCGGTTTGGGCATAGACAATGCGATTGTCGATGTCAGCGCCGCCGAAGTGCCTATCATGGACGGCAGTGCCGGACCGTTTGTGTTTCTGTTGCAATCGGCCGGCGTGGTCGAGCAGGACGTACCCAAACAATATATCCGTATCAAACGCGCAATCCGCGTCGAAGACGGCGACAAGTGGGCCGCGTTCGAACCGTTCGAGGGTTTTAAAGTGACCTTTACCATCGATTTCGAACATCCGGCGTTTTCCGAGCATTTGAAAACTGCGGTGATGGATTTCTCTTCGACGACCTTCGTTAAAGAAGTCAGCCGGGCCCGTACTTTCGGCTTTATGAAGGACATCGAGTTTTTACGCGAGAACAATCTGGCGCTGGGCGGCAGTCTGGATAACGCCATTGTGGTGGACGACGATAAAGTGTTGAACGAAGACGGTCTGCGTTATGCCGACGAATTCGTGAAACACAAAATTCTCGACGCCATCGGCGACTTGTATTTGTTGGGTTACAGCCTGATTGGCGAATACCAGGGTTTTAAATCCGGCCACGCGCTGAACAACAAGTTGCTGCTGAGCCTGATGAACGACAAAGACGCCTGGGAAATGGTGACTTTCGAAAATGCCGAGGACGCACCGATTTCCTTTATGCATTCCGCGCAAACATCAGCACGCGCGACAGGCTAATCCCGCATCACACAGACATTAAGCTGTGCCGTGGCCGGTCAACTTGATCGGCCACAATCCTGCCAAAACCTACTAATCTTCCCGCAAGCGTTTCGCCAACGTAGCACCCAAACGCGCCAAAGCCGCCGCCAAAACATCCTGCTCATCCGCCTGTTTAAACTGCTGTGCAATCAAACCGACATTTTCCGCTGACGGCAAGCGCGGTGTGCGTTTTGGCCGAATCGGCTCGCCTGTCGGCGGCACAATCCGTACTTGCAAGCGGACAATATAGGGATGCCCCGCATCATGCAATTTGTCTAAAATCGCTCGATTGAAAAACCGAATTTGCGATGCCCAGCTGGCCGAATCGCAGTACAAGAGTATCTGCGCACCTGACGCCACGCAATGTTGAGCATGCGGAGCAATCTCAGACGGTAACGCCGTCCTGACAATGGTCAGCAAGGCCTGTTGCGCGTTAATTTTGGCCATACACAGATTCAACTGCTTGTTGTCAAAATCCAGCGCGGTCTTAAGCACATTTTTGCGATAACGAGTCATTGCAAATTCATTTGCTCTGAGCCGGCTTTTGGATATTCCAGAATCAGGCCCTGTTGATCGTTTTTAATAATATGCCAGCCATTTGCCACTATTTGCCGTTCATCAACGGCTGACAAAGGCAAATTTTCAGATTCCACACCGAATCGGCCCGGAAATAAACCGACGCGAATTGGTCGGCTGCCGGCTTGCTGTTTTATGTCACTGACAGCTTCGAGCACTGACATATACCCATCACCTGCGGACATGAACGCTCGCATTTCACCACCCTTTGTCCCTGCGGCAATGGCTTCAATCTGGCGGACTCGTGCGCCGCACTCTATCCGAAACACATGCGCCCAGTTCGATACCAAGTAAGTATCTGCCTGATTGCCGCACAAATAGGCTTTTCCAATTGAAAATGCCTGCGCCAATTTCGGGTAGTCGTTATCGCTGTTGCGGAAACTCTCCGAATTGACCGCATAGCTAGCATGGAAAAACACCAAGCAAACAGAAATCGCCAATTTGGCCTGCTTCCAGGCAATAATAGCGGGCTGCCTGCCATGATCAGCCAACAGCGCAAACATTCCAGCCCATAAAAAAGGCGAATATTGCAGGGTGTGGCGAAGATTAATCACCTCGCCCCATTGATAGCGGGTACGGGCAGCAACGACCACACAGGACCCCATGACCAGATAAATAGTTGAAATAGCCAAGGTTTTTTTACCGAAAGTCGGTAGATTGGACCAGCGGTATTTATAATCCGCGTAGGCAGCGGCGATAATCAAAACCCCGAATCCCAGTAAACCAGGCAGCGACCAAGCCACATACCGGGCACATTCGCTACAAGCCGTTGCATCCTTTAGCAAAGCCTCGATATAGGTGCGTAAATTCTCGACAAAACCTATCGTGCTTGGCCCCATCACATAGGGATTCAGCGACCCAAACATCACTATATTTCTGAGCAGCAGCGGCGCTACGACCACGGCCATGCCAAACATCGCCGCAACAGCGCGCAGCAAAACAACGCGCCGTTCCCCAGCGGCACTGCTTAACCAGCAATAACAAAAATAACAAATAACACTAGCCAGCAGCGCTAAATGCGCATTTCTGATTGCGTAAGCCATACCGGCAAGCAAACCAGCGAAGATAAAGCCGACGATGGACCGCGAGTTAAGCGTCAACCCTATAACAACCACCGCTAACCATAAACCGAATACATCGGTCAGCCCCATCAGCGAATGCTTGAGCACACCGGGTGATAATGCTGCTAATCCGGCCAGCAGCAAAGCATAAAGTGGTCCAAGGCTCTGCCGAAAACTGAAAAATAATAACCACGGCAATGTAATGGCGGAAAAATGCGCCAAACCTATCGCGGCATCTTTCGCATCGATACCGAAACTGGAAACGGCCGCCAGAACGACAGCAAAACCCACGGGAAACAAACGATTCTCGACCTGATCCTGATCTCCCGGCGCCAAGCCATACGGAGTAATCAGCAAGCTGCCTGAATTGAGAAAATTTCTGGCTTGTTCGATATAGCTGGCGCTGTCAGGCGTAAACGGAAAACTCGGCGACCTATAGTGCAAATGCACCATCACCAGTAGCGATATCACAGACAGAATGAATAATTGATGTAACAGTGCTCTAAGTTGCCAAGTCATACTTGTTAGTTATCTCGGAACAGAATCAGGAATTGGCCACGAGCCAAACGCCCTCGCAAATCAGCAAAATGCCCAAGACGCGGAAAGCGGTGACCGTCTCGCCGAGCAGCATGCCGATCAGCACGGTTAACGCAAAGCCCAAGCCTACCAAGGGATAGGCTTTACTGACATCCCATGATGCCAACACCTTCAACCAAACTATCGCACCCACGCCGTACAAGGTAAAACCGGCAAACACAAATTTGTTGGTAAATACGATCCAAGGCAGGCGTGGTGTCAGCGGCCCGGCCATCGCCTGCTTGACATCCACACTGGACATGCCGAGTTTCAGCATAAACTGCGCGGCAACAGACAGGACGATGCTAAAAATAGCGATCAGTAGAATTTGCATGGCTTATTCCCAATGTGAAAAATGAGCGGCTAATGTGGCGAACAGCATCAAGAGCACTGTGATCCGGCTACCGAAGTCGCGAACCGCAAACACCAGCGGGTCATCGTGCATTTCCCCGCGAGCGGTTTTAATCCACAGGCGTGCTAACCAATAAATAAGGCCTATCGCCACAAACCATAACAGCTGCGGATTTAGGTAACGTATCTGAGTCTCCGCCGAGGTAATAAATAAACCAAACACCACCACCGCGCACAACGCGGAACTGACACCCAAGGGCCAGAGCACGACCAGATCCACCGCCCGGTAATCGCGGCCATGCGTGGTTTCCCGGCCTTTTTGTTGCAAAGCAACCAGTTCGGAACAACGCTTGACTAAAGCCAGACTGAAAAAGATAAACACCGAAAAAGCCAACAGCCAGGAACTGGTCGCTACCGACGCGGCCACGGAACCGGCAATAATCCTGAGCGTATACAGCAGAGATAGCACCATTACATCGATCAATACATAGGATTTCAATAGCCATGTATACGTAGTGGTGACGAATAAATACAACAGCAACATGCCCAAAAAGGCCTGCGACACGGCGAGCGCTAACATCAGGCCGCTCAGCAATAGCCCGCAAGCGGCTGCCAGACCTTTCAAAATGGGCAATTCAGCACTGGCAAACGGCCTAAATTTCTTACGCGGATGATTACGGTCGCTGTCCAGGTCCCACAAATCGTTACCCATATACGTGGCGGACGCGGCCAAGGAAAACCCGAAGAAGCCCAGTACAACGGTACCCAACTTATCCAAATCATCAAACGAAAAAGCCGTTAGCAGCGGCACGAATATCAACAGGTTTTTCAGCCATTGATGCACCCGCAGCGCGCGCAACCACAACCGGATTTGGTTCAGGTTGGCAGTAAATTCCTGTTCTATCGGTGTATGTTCCCGCACGAATTTCGCGACCGGCTTTGAGGTATTAACCAGGATTGCGGCCTGTGCGGCTCGCCAAATCGGCAAATCGGCCTTGCTGTCACCCGCATAGACAAAATTCGGCCCCACTGCCTCGCGGATGGCCTCCAGCTTGTTGACACCTTTAAGATTATGGTTCTCATCGCTGCCTAACACTTTATCGAACAAATCCAGATGTTTGGCAACCGCATCGGCTATATCGGTATGTGCTGCGGTGGCGAGCACCAACTGCCTGCCCTTCCGTTTTTCCGCGCGCAAATACTCCAGCAAATCAGTCCGATAAGGCAAACTCTCGACATCCAGGGCCGATGCTTGCGCCACGCGCGCTTTAAACGCCGCTCGCCCCTTCGCTAACCAAAACGGTAATTTGAATATAGCGTGCGGCTGCCGTTTACAGACCTGTAATACCGATTCGACCAAGGTGTCGGTGGGCGTCAGCGTGCCATCCAAATCAACGACAAGCGCGGCTAGCGAAGTTTCTGTCATGTTATGTTTCTTTTAGAGTGATTGGTGCAACGCTGAAAAAATCGAAAATATCTGGCTCATCGAAGGCATTGTAATGTAACAGCAATTCCGCAAGCTACGTTTAACTGGGGCCGCGCGGCCACCCACAAGCACCCTTGGCCGCGTCCCGCTTAATCCTCAGAAAAATCCAAGTACAATCCGGGCAGCATTTTTCTCGTTGAGTCTGTCTGTGACCCTGTTACTATCAACGACAATACGGTCCTGCCAAGCGGATTATCCGAATCAACAATGACAATATTGCGGAGGTTTTAATGACAAACTTATCGATCAAAACATTTCTAGCGCTATTTCTGGCGAGTCAAAGCATAGCCCATGCCGCCGATCTCACCCGCGCCCAAGTCGAGCAAATGCTGACCAAAGCGGACAAGCAACACCCCGCCGACCTGCGCCGTAAGGATCTAACCGACCTGGACTTGTCGAATCTGGATTTTCGTAATGCCGATTTATGGGGCGCCGATCTAAGACGCTCCAATCTGAATAAAAGCAATCTGCAAGGCCTGACGCTGGATTTAACGGTGATGACCAATATCAAGCTCAGCGCCGCTAATCTAGCCAATACCAGCATCTTCGGCGTCAGCCTGATGCACGCCGACCTGAGCAACGCCGACATGAGCGGCAGCCGGGTGGTGGCGATCATGGACGGCGCCAATTTAAGCCATGCCAATCTCAGCAATGTGCAATGGGCGGCGGACATGAAAAATCAATCCATGGGCTTGATGCGCGCCAGCTTGAAAGGCGCCAATTTGACCGGTGCCAATCTCAGCAACGCCCAGCTTGGCCGGGCCATGTTAAAACACGCCAAATTAAATAACGCCAACTTACAAAACGCCGATCTGTATTCCGCCGAAATGGACGGCGCCAATCTGACCGGTGCCAATCTGACCAACGCCAATTTCTCGCAAGCCAAATTGCACGACGCGATTTTTACCGAGGCCGTGACGACCGGCACCCGCTTCGACGGCGCCCAAAACCTGCCCGATTCCGTCAAGCCCACCTCTTCCAAATAATCGAGACCACTTCATGCAAATCCCCAAGCAATTACTGCAACGCAAATCCGTCGAGGCCTTGACCGATGTTCAGCACGGCTTAAAGCAAACACTGACGGCCAAAGACTTGACCATCCTGGGCATAGGCGCGGTGATCGGCGCCGGCATCTTCGTGTTGACCGGCATCGCCGCCGCTAAATATGCCGGTCCTGCCATCGTAGTATCGTTCATTCTGGCCGGCATCGCCTGCGGCCTGGCGGCCATGTGTTACAGCGAACTGGCGGCGATGATTCCGGTTTCCGGTAGCGCTTACAGTTACGCTTACGCGACGATGGGCGAATTAATGGCCTGGATCATAGGCTGGGATTTAATCCTGGAATACGCCCTGGCCAGCAGCACGGTGGCAATAGGCTGGGCCGGCTACCTCACCAGTTTTCTAGAAAACTTTGGCGTGCATTTACCCACCTATCTCACCACCGCCTATCTGGCCAACCCCGCGGCCGGCTTCATCAATCTGCCAGCAGTGGCAATTATTTTATTGCTGACCGGCCTGTTGGTGATCGGCATCCGCCAATCGGCAATCTTCAATTTCGTCATGGTACTGATCAAACTCTCGGTGATCGTCGTCTTCATCATCGCCGGCTCCCAACACATCGAAACCGGAGAGAATTGGTCCAACTTCATGCCATTCGGGTTTGGCGGCGTATTGACCGGGGCCGGGGTAATTTTCTTTGCCTATATCGGCTTCGACGCCGTTTCCACCGCCGCTCAGGAAGCCATCAACCCGCAACGCGACGTGCCGATCGGCATCATCGGCTCATTGGCGGTCTGCACCTTGCTATACATTCTGGTGGCAGGTGTATTGACCGGCATCATTTCCTACACCGAACTCAACGTCCCGGCACCCATTGCGCTGGCGGTCGATCATGTCGGCATGGGCTGGCTGTCACCGATCATTAAAATAGCCGCCATCGCCGGTTTGACTTCGGTGATGTTGGTGCTGTTGATGGGGCAGAGCCGGATTTTCTTCTCGATGGCCAAGGATCAATTGTTACCGCCGCTATTCGCGCAGGTGCATCCCAAATATCAAACACCACATTTATCGACCATACTGGTCGGCGTCGCAGTCTCCTTACTCGCCGGCTTCATGCCTATCGAGAAGCTTGGCGAGCTAGTGAGTATCGGCACCCTGTTCGCGTTCGTACTGGTCTGCGGCGGCGTCTGGATTTTACGTAACAGCCATCCGGAAATGGAACGCCACTTCAAATGCCCAGCCGTGCCTTACGTGCCGATTGGCGGGATTTTGGTGTGTTTGAGTTTGATGGCGGGCTTGCCGATTGATACGTGGATTCGGTTATTCGTTTGGCTGGTGATTGGGTTTTTGATTTATTTTGGGTATGGGGTAAAGCATAGTCAGCTTCGGTCTTCTTAACTTTTGAAGTTGACTGGCTTTCAACTAGTCCGTTCGCCCTGAATTTGTCGAAGGGCTACTAATGTGTCGCTAACACGACGGTTTAATTTAATGTCGGGTCTCGGCCCGACAGCCGCGATACTTTCTTTTGCGTGGCCAAAAGAAAGTATCCAAAGAAAAGGCCACCCGGATGCCGCTTATTCCCTGAGCTCCTCGCTTTTGAACGGGGTCGCCGAAAGGGGCTTCCTGCCCCTTCGGCAACGTGCGGCATCCATGCCGCACCCCTTCGGGCAAATCCGTTCAAAAGCTCCGGTGCTCGGTGCGGCATACAGGAGAAAACCCGCCGGGGATTTGAAATTCAATTAGTTACGATCAGATATATGCTGCTGACGTAAGGAGGTGCATCGTTCGCGATCAATGCGCTTCACGTCGTTCAATACATCTACGGTCCTGGATATAACCGGGGGTTATATGAAATTGAAAAATACAATTCTCACTGGAATACAGTGCAAAGCCCGCTGCTGCTTTCGCCTTACGGCTTTGCCAAAAGCCGAGACAAAAACATGGGTTGGGATCTTTTAAATTTGTTTATCGCTCCGGGGACCTTGCGCTTAATCGTCTGGGCAGTGGCGATAGGCGCTGTCGCGACTTTTCTGGTAGTGCTGTGGTTTAGCGTTTCCGCCGCCCGGCGCAATATCGATAATCCTAAACTCAGATATCTAGCCATGGGTTTAGTGTTGGCGATATTTCTGATGCCTGTGGCTTACAAGCTCCATCAAAACCACCTGAAACAACAAGCGCTGGACGCCAAGCTCGCCACCATGACCAAGGCCTTGGATCGCTATCACGAACTGTGTAAAGGCGCGGGTGAGAAGATTTATCGCACGGTTGACGATGTCGACGGGGTGTTTTTGATGAAGATCGATTTGGATAAATCTTCCGACATCAGTCAATACAGTAATGCGGCCAAGAGTCCTTATGAAAGTCTCGGCGATTTCGACACGAGCTCAAACGACCATGAGGTCCGTTATATGTGGTTCGATGGCTATATTAAATCGTTTTTGAACGATGGCGGTTTCGGGCTTCAGTGCTGGGTTGGTAATACAAATAGGTGCAAACAACAGCCCGCGTTCAAATACGTCGAGGCGATCGATCCCGGCGACGGTAAACGCTACCGCTATACCGGCAGTTGGCAAAGACACGACAAGGTTACAGGCAAGGAATGGAGCGAACTGCTTCGCAAAGTCGGTTACATCCCCCGCGAATTGCTCGAGCCTACCAAACACGATGACGGCACTTGGTACGATTTAGTGCTGACTCGCGAACCAGCTGGCGATCCGCCGCCGCGCTATGGCGTGACCTACGACGACCTGGAGACCCCGGAAGAGCGGAAGATGTGGATTGCCGGTAGCGCCTTGAAAGTCATCGATTTGCAGACCGGCGAATTGCTGGGCGAGCGCATCGGTTATTTACATGATCGAGGTGGCGGCAGTGTGGCTGGCGGCCGGCAGCCATGGTCATTTGCTAAAACCGGACTGGGCTGGTCGTGTCCTCCACAGAGAGTGGTAGGCCGTTCCAAGCGTGATTTCATAATGGATGTATTACATACCAATCAAGGAGTTAAACCATGAACGAATCGACGATCTCATCTCATTCCCACGCGCCGCGTGGGAATGCAAACCTGCCGCGCTGCGGTCAGCTAAAACCAATCCCGATAAACCGGCAATAATCCTTCCTGACCCGCATAATTCCGGGCGCTCGAATAGCGCCAATGCTCCGGTAGATCAACATAATCGCGTTTGACCTGATTCAGGTGGATATACTCCAATTTCTGCCTCAAGACGTCGGGGTTATCGATCATCTGCGGATGACTTCCTTCTTCCCACAACTGATATTCCCTGTCAGTTTTGTGCGCTTCGCGGAACCAGTTCAATTGCTTCAATAAGCGCTCGGCATTAACGGCTTGCAAATAATCGATCAGCTGGCGCGCGGTGTAAGATTTGAAGTGGGCCAATTGATGGGTTAAATCGTCAGCTTGTACCAGCAGGTGCAAATGGTTTTCCAGAATGACGTAGCCGTATATTCGCCAATTGTGTTGTTGTTGACGGTAAAGCAAGGCGTCCAGCACGATTTGCACGGTAGCCAGTCGGGAAAATAATGTATCCAGTTATCTCGTTCCCACGCGCCGCGTGGGAATGCAAACCAGCCGCGCTGCGGGCCAGCTAAAACCAATCCCGATAAACCGGCAACAGCCCTTCCCGCCCTGCATAATTCCGGGCACTCGAATAACGCCAATGCTCCGGGAAATCAACATAACCGCGTTTGACCGGATTCAGGTGGATATAGTCCGGTTTCTGCCGCAAGACCTCGGGGTTCTCGATCATCTGCGGATGACTTCCTTCTTCCTACAACTGATATTCCCTGTCAGTTTTGTGCGCTTTGCGGAACCAGCGTAACTGCTGCAACAAGCGTTCGGCATTGATAGATTCCAGATAATTGATCAACTGACGCGCCGTATATGACTTGAAGTGGGCTAATTGCTCACGTAAATCGTCAGCTTGTAGTAATAGGTGCAAATGATTTTCCAGAATGACGTAGCCGTATATTAGCCAATTGCGCTGTTGTTGACGGTAAAACAAGGCGTACAGAACGATTTGCACGGTAGCCGGTCGGGTAAATAACAGTATCCAGTTCAGTACAGTGCAGGTTAAGAAATACGGCTGTTGGGATTGGAGAATACGGTAACGACTGCCGCCCATGAGTTTGACCTCGTTTGCTTGCTTTGTCGCATGTTACCGCTGGCGCGGATAGACTGCGTTCCCACGCCGCGCGTGGGAACGAGTGATCCCTGCCGCACCCCTTCGGGCTAGTCCGCTCAAAAACTCCGGTGCTCGGCGCGGCATACGGGAGAAAAACCATCCTGTGTGGTGGGCAATTTTGCCCACCATTGGGCTTTCACCCCGCGTGGGCACTAAATCCCACGCTACTGGGCTACGCCTATTGACGCCCTACATGCACCCTATGCACGTGAAGAAAGCCGGAAAACAGTCATTCAGTGCTTGAATCGACGAATTAATTACTTGGTTTTCTTGAAGATGTAGCGAGCAGCGACCAAAACAACAATTACGACTATCGCTAAAGCTAGTCCAGCAAACAGAAGCGACTTTTGTGGACTGATGTCAAATTCAGAGATAGATAGCACAATAAGAGTCGTTGCCACTCCGAGTGCCATGGTGGACATAGCAATGCCAGACCATAATTCATGACGATCCGCACATTGCTCACAATAAATATACCTTCCGCCTCTGTGGTGACAAATGACTCGACATTTCGTCATCGAGACAGGGGTTCCGCATGAATAACATTCCTGTCGAATATTTCTAGCCTTTCCGCGTAAGTCGCGGAATATATGTATAAGCAATGCCAATATAACTGGCGAGATCAGAATGATAAAAAAGATAAAAAATCCCATAATGCAAGTAGTCTAGGTGAAACGCAAGGCCGTAAGGCGCAATTCGTAGGGCGTCAATAGGCTCAGCCATATTGCGCCGTATATCGGCCTTAAATCATTCGGCACATTACGCTATCGCTAATGCGCCCTACAAAACTGATGTTACCGCTGGCGCGGATAGTCTGGACTCCCACGCGGCGCGTGGAAACGAGAGAAAACTTCGTAAACAATAAGCTGCGATTTGGGGCGGGGGTCTCCCGTATGCCGCGCCGAGCACAGGAGCTTTCGGCGGGAATAGCCCGAAGGGGTGCGGCAGGGATGCCGCACGTTGACTAAGGGGCAGGAAGCCCCTTTCGTCAACCCCCGGCGAAAGCTTCGGCGCGCAGGATCAAAGCGGCATCCGGGTGGCCTTTTCTTTGGATACTTTCTTTTGGCCAAGCAAAAGAAAGTATCGCGGTCGTCGGTCCGCGAACCGACATTAAATAAACCGTCGCGCTAGCGACACCTCAACTTCGATACCCCTTAGACAAGCTCAGGGCGAACGGAGTCAAATACCAAACTAATCAACGCCCAATCGCGTAATACTGCAACCCAAACTGTTTAACCAACCTCGGCTCATACATATTCCGCCCATCGAATATCACCTTGTCTTTCAACAAGCGACCCAAATCGTCGAAATCCGGGCTGCGGAACTGTTTCCATTCGGTGACGATGATCAACGCATCCACGTCGCTTAGAGTATCCGCCTGCTTGGCGCAGTACACCAATCCGGCTTTATCGCCGTAAATACGGTGCGCTTCTTCCATTGCTTCCGGGTCGTAGGCTCGCACTGTGGCACCGGCATCAATCAAGGCTTCCAGCAATACCCGGCTGGGTGCTTCGCGCATGTCGTCGGTGTTGGGTTTAAACGCCAGGCCCCACAACGCAAAGGTTTTGCCTTTAACTCCGTTCGGATAATGCGTGGAAATTTTCTCGAATAAACGGTGCTTTTGCCGGTCGTTGACGTTTTCCACCGCGCTGAGCAATTCGGCTTGATAGCCGTAATCGCGGGCGGTGCGTTCCAGCGCTTTCACGTCTTTCGGGAAGCAGGAACCACCATAGCCGCAGCCGGGATAAATAAAGCTATAACCGATACGGCTGTCGGAACCAATACCGTGGCGGACATTCTCGATGTCGGCGCCCAGTCTTTCCGCCAGATTGGCCAATTCGTTCATGAAGCTAATTTTGGTGGCCAGCATCGCGTTAGCGGCATATTTGGTCAATTCGGCGGAACGAATGTCCATGGTGATGACCCGCTCGCGGCTACGATTGAACGGCGCGTACAGCGCTTTCAACAATTCGGCGGTTCTGGGGTTGTCGGTACCGATGATAATGCGGTCCGGTTTCATGAAATCGTCCAGTGCCGAGCCTTCTTTCAAAAATTCCGGATTGGAGACGACGTCAAATTCCAATTCCTGGCTGCGCTCGGCCAATACGTCCTTGATGGCCTGTTTAACCTTGTCGGCGGTGCCGACCGGTACGGTGGATTTATCGACGACGATTTTATAATCGCTCATGTGTTCGGCGATGCTTTTCGCCACGGCCAACACATATTTCAAGTCGGCCGAACCATCCTCGTCCGGTGGCGTACCGACGGCGATGAATTGAAACAAGCCAAAATCCACAGCTTCTTTAACATCGGTGGTAAAGCTCAAACGTCCTGCGGCAACGTTGTCCTTGACCATCTCGTCCAGACCCGGCTCGTAAATCGGAATGATGCCTTGTTTGAGTTGGTCGATTTTGCGCTGGTCAACATCCATGCACAGCACTTGATTACCCACTTCGGCCAGACAGGCGCCCGTCACCAAACCCACATATCCACTACCAAACACCGTAATTTTCATCGTTACACCTTGTAAACTAATTGGAAGATCGTTTCTGTTTTAATCGATACAACGCGGAAATATCCTCGTCGCCATAACCCTTGGCCATCAGTTTGGCATAATCCGCCAGCGTGGCGATGGTTAGCGGACAACCCACGCCGGCATGCTGCGCCATATGCTGGGCTATTTTTAAGTCTTTATGATGAAGCGCCAGTTTAAATCCTGGCGGGAATTGGTGTTGCGTCATGGTCTTGCCGCGATGCTGTAAAAACCAGTTACCCGCCGCCCCGCCGCTGACGACCTTGATGACTTTGTCCATCGGCAAACCTTGCGCTTCCGCAAACGCCAAAGCTTCGGTCACCGCTTGGTTAATCCCCGCACACATAATCTGGTTCACTGCCTTGCAGGCTTGCCCGGCACCGACATCGCCCAGGTGTTCGATGCGTGCGGTCATGGCCGCCAACACGGGCCGAACCTGCTCCAAGGTTTGCGCGCTGCCGCCGACCATCATGGCCAACGTGCCTTTGTTGGCGCCTTCCACGCCGCCGGACACTGGCGCATCCAGAAATGCGGCATTCTTCTCCGCAAGTTTTTGCGCCGCGACAATCGCTGTTTCACTGCTGACCGTGGACATATCCACCACCACACTACCAGGGCGAACGGTTTTAGCGACTGCATCCACCACCATCAATACGTCTTTATCCGCCGACACACAAATCAACACGACATCGACTTGACCGGCCAGTTGTTCGATAGTCTCGCAAGCCTGGATTTGCAATTCCGCCGCCAATGCCTCGGCTTTACTAAAGGTCCGATTGTAAACCGCGGTCAAGTAGCCGGCCTTGGCAAGATTACGCGCCATGCCCTGGCCCATTGCCCCCAATCCGATCAAGCCTACCCGCATGTTATATCCCCCGTAATATTGTCTGGACCATTATAGCGTCTTAGTTGGGTCCTAACAGACCGCGCGGACGATTACAACGCTCCGTGTTTTTGCAATAACGCGACAACATTTTCCGCCAAAAGCCGATACCCCCTATCATTAGGATGGACCGTATCCGACTTAAGCTCGTTATTTGCCAGAATCTTAGGCAAACTATCCAGATCGCTCGGCACGCCTTCAGATGCAGCCAGCTCTTCATAAATTTTCGCGCTATGTAAAAACACGATCCCAAACGCCGGCACACCCAACATTACGACCGGAATATTGCGTTGCCGGGCTTCGGCTATCATGGCTTTAAGATTGTCCCGGGTCTGATCGGCGGCGAGTTGTTGCAGAATATCGTTGCCGCCGTGTATCAAAATTAATAGATCGGGCTTGTATTCATCCAGCAATGCCGGTAAGCGCTGCCGGCCTGCACTGCTGATCTCTCCAGGAACGCCTTCATTAATGACCTCGCGGCCGGTCAGTTGCGTGAGTATGCTGGGGTAATCATGCTGGGCCGAAGCACCGGTTCCATAAGTCAAGCTATCGCCAAAGGCCAGAATGACGGCGTTATCCGGCAGCTTGCTTAAGGCTGGCTTTGGTTTATTACAAGCCATACCACCGAATAGCAATGCCACAACCATCAGAACTATTTTCATGCTCGCCCTCGATCCTTTAAGCGCCTGGGGCGCAGCACCCTTATCTATCCTTCTATCGCCTTAGCTATTTTTCCAGGTAGGTATAAGCATTCAGTCCGGCCAACAGCTCCTGCTCGAAAGCCTGCTTTTGCGCAGCCGTTAATCCGCTGACACCCAACTTTTGCCGGTAGGCGGTTTTTAACGCTTCGGTATTGATATGCACATAATCCAGCAGTTCGCTGACATCCTCGCCTTCCATGAAGTCACCGAAACGATAGCTGTCTCCCTCCAGTTCGATATTGATCGAATGCGTGTCGCCGAATAGATTGTGCATATCACCCAAAATTTCCTGATACGCGCCGACCATGAAAAAGCCGATCAGATAGTCCTGATCTTCGGCAATGCTATGCAGCGGCATGGTGTTGGCGATGTTCTGATGATCGACGTATTGATCGATACGGCCATCGGAATCGCAGGTTAAGTCTTGCAGGACCGCACGCCGGTTGGGTTGCTGCTGCAGATTATGAATGGGCATAATCGGGAAAATCTGATCGATACCCCAAATGTCCGGCATCGATTGAAACAAGGAGAAATTGCAGAACACCTTGTCCGCCAGTTTTTCATCCAGCTCCTGCAAAATTTCGCGGTGATGGTGATTATCCAGGTTCAACTTGCGCTGAATTTGCTGACACAAACTGACATAGTGCTTTTCGGCTTCGGCCAGTTCGGTCAGCGACAAATCGCCTTGCACGAACTGGGCGCGGGCTTCGGCCATGTTGAATTGGGCATTGTGATAAGCCTCGGCGATATTTTGCCCGCTGATGGTCACCGCCGTCGCCGCACCTTGCAGGCTTTCAACTTCGGTAACATTAGTAATCAACACCGCATGATGCGCGGTGATGGCACGACCGGATTCGGTGATGATATTGGGCTGCGGCAGACCGTGCTGCTGAGCCACGTCCGCAAAGGCGCGGACGATGTTTTCCGCGTACTCGTTGACGCTGTAGTTGATCGAACATTCCCTCCGCGAACCGCTGCCGTCGTAGTCCACACCCAAACCGCCACCGGCATCGACCGTGGTAATGTTGGCACCCAATTGATGCAATTGCAGGTAAAACTGGCCGGCTTCTTTTAAGGCCAGTTTGATGTCGTGGATATTGGCGATTTGCGAGCCCATATGAAAGTGCATCAGTTGCAAACAATTCAACATATTCAATTGCTGCAAACGGGCAATCAGTTGCAACACTTCACTGGCATGCAAGCCAAACTTGGATTTCTCGCCGCCGCTGTTCTGCCATTTGCCGGCGCTGATGGTCGATAAACGCACCCGCAAACCGATCAACGGTGTGACTTGTAGCTTAGCGGCTTCTTCGATGATCATCTCCAGCTCGGAGGGCTTTTCGATGACGATGAATACCGACAAGCCCATTAACTGGCCCATCAAAGCCATGCGGATATAAGCCCGGTCCTTGTAACCGTTGCAGACGATGGTACCGCCAGGTTTGGCCAGTCCTAAAATCGCCAATAACTCCGGTTTGCTGCCGGCTTCCAGGCCGATATGCTCGGCGGCAACAATGCTTTCCACCACATTGCCTTGCTGATTAACCTTGATCGGATAGACCGGCGTGTAATGGCCGCTGTAATGGTTCGCGGCTCTGGCTTGGTCGAAGGCCTGCTGCAGCTGACGGATGCGGTCGCACAAAATATCGGTAAACCGCACCAGCACCGGGAAGTTCAAGCCCTTGCCCCGCAAGGCCTGGGCAATGTCGAACAGATCGATTTCGGTCGCGCAATCGGCTTGCGGCTTCACGCAGACATGGCCCTGGTCGTTAATTGAAAAATAACCGTTACCCCATTGCTGGATAGCGTAAAGCTGCTTGGATTGTTCAATCGACCAGGGTTGTGTCGGCACGCGCGGTATCCTAACTGTCATAAAGAG
>Ga0160185_102014_pt1 | contig 48356 bp, 5 predicted proteins | sample met14sb_2_FD_108556 | JGI IMG/M metagenome (GOLD analysis project Ga0160185, IMG submission 108556) | Synthetic bacterial communities of pure cultures from sediment of Lake Washington, USA, under high oxygen condition - MT... | ecosystem: Engineered > Modeled > Simulated communities (microbial...... | reverse complement strand
CTGGGCGGACATTCGCTGCTGGCGACCCGCCTGGTCAGCCGGGTGCGCGAGGCGTTTGCGCTGGAATTGCCGATCCGGGCCTTGTTCGAGGCGCCGACGGTCGAACAATTGGCCGGACGCCTGCGCGATTTGCGCGGCGCCAGGCTGCCTTTGCAGGCCTTGCCGCGTCCCGAACGTTTGCCGCTGTCTTATGCGCAGCAGCGCTTGTGGTTTATCCATCGTTTGGAGGGACCGGGTTCCAATTACAATATTCCGATTGCCTTGCGCTTGACCGGGCATCTGGATGCCGACGCGCTTGATTCGGCGTTACTCGACCTGCTGACGCGTCATGAAGCCTTGCGTACCCGTTTCCCGGAATTCGACGGCGTTGCCGCTCAGCAGATTGTGCCGGTTGTCGAGCTCAATTCGCTGCTGACGCGCTGCCCTGTAACCGAAGCGGAATTAGCCGTTCAATTACAGCAAGCTGCCGACACGGCGCTGGATATTACTGTGGACTTGCCGTTCCGGGCCTGGCTGTTTTCGTTGGCTAACGAGGAGCAGGTGTTGCTGATGCTGGTGCATCACATCGCCGCCGACGGCGCGTCGATGGCGGTGTTGGCCGACGATTTGACCCGGGCTTATAGTTCCCGCTGTCTGAACCAAGCTCCCGCTTGGCCGGACTTGCCGATCCAGTATGCCGATTATGCGCTCTGGCAGCGCCAAAGCTTGGGCGCGGTGGACGACCCCAAGAGTCCGATGGCGCAGCAGTTGGCGTTCTGGCAGCAGGCCTTACGCGGCCTGCCCGACGAGTTGAACCTGCCGACCGATCGGCCCCGCCCTTTGGTCAGTTCCTATCGCGGCGGCGCGTTGCCGATTCATTTGTCCGCAGAGCTGCATCGGGATTTGCTGGCCTTGGCCCAAGCCGAGCAGGCTTCGCTGTTCATGCTGTTGCAGGCGACCTTGGCGGCGCTGTTGTCGCGCCTGGGCGCCGGTGAGGATATTGCTATCGGAGCGCCGATTGCCGGCCGTACCGATCAGGCCATTGAGGGTTTGATCGGCTTTTTCGTCAATGCGCTGGTGTTGCGTACCGACCTGTCGGGACGGCCTTCATTGCGCACGGTCTTGCAACGGGTGCGGACTTTCGATTTGGACGCTTATGCGCACCAGGATTTGCCGTTCGAGCTGTTGGTCGATGCGTTGCAGCCGACCCGCTCGATGGCCCGCCATCCGCTGTTCCAGGTGATGCTGGCCTTGCAGAACACGGCCCGGCCGCGCATGGACTTGCCGGAGCTTACTGTCGCCATGGAACCGTTGGCGCGCACCGGCGCCAAGTTCGACCTGTTGGTCAGTTTGGCCGAACAATACGATGCCGACGGCGAGCCGTTGGGCTTGTGGGGCGAACTGGAATTCAGCAGCGACCTGTTCGATGCCGACACCGTCGAGCATTTAAGCCGCCGCTGGTTAAGCCTGATCGAGCAGGCCGTAGCCGAACCGGACGCGCCGCTGTACCAGTGCGCGCTGCTGACGCCCGAAGAACGCCATGCGTTGCTGGAAGGCTTCAACGCCACCACCCGGCCTGTCCCCGACGCCACCCTGCCCGCATTGTTCGAAGCCCAGGCGGCGCGCGATCCTGCCGCGACTGCGTTGGTCTTTGCCGATCGGGAACTGAGCTATGGCGAACTGAACGCCCGTGCCAACCAACTGGCCCATGCGCTGATTGCGCAAGGGGCAGGCCCGGAATCGTTAATCGGCCTGTATCTGGACCGTTCGTTCGAGCTGGTGATCTCGCTGTTGGCGGTCCTGAAAAGCGGTGCGGCTTATCTGCCGCTCGACCCCGAACATCCGGCCGCGCGCATTGCAGCGATGCTGGACGATGCAACGCCGTTACGGGTCATCACCACGGCGGCGCTGGCCGACAACCTGCCTGCGGATTGTCCGAGCATGGTGCTAGACGATCCAGACATGTCGGCCGACTTGGCGCAAAGACCACAAAGCGATCCAAGCGATGCGGATCGACTCGCTCCGCTAACCCCGCTGCATCCGGCTTATGTGATCTTTACCTCCGGCTCGACCGGGAAGCCGAAAGGGGTGCTGATTGCCCATCACGCGCTGGTCAACCACATGCGCTGGATGCAACACGCTTATCCCGTTGCCCCGCAAGACCGGGTTCTCGGCCGGACCGCCCCCACTTTCGATGCGTCGGTCTGGGAGCTTTGGCTGCCGTTACTGTCCGGAGCAGCGCAGGTGCTGATCTCGACCCAGCAGCTCCACGATGCCCAGTTGCTGTTCGAACAACTTGACCGGCAGCAGGTTCATGTCGCCCAGTTCGTGCCCTCGCTATTGGCTTCGTTCCTCTCCGAATATGACTTAAAGCCGCAAGCGCTGCGTCAGGTATTTTCCGGCGGCGAAGCGCTATCGACCGAGCTGACCCGGCGTTTGACCGAGCAGTGGCAGGTTGAGGTGGTCAATTTATACGGGCCGACCGAAACAACGATCCAGGTCACGCATTATGCGGCACAGGGCAACGCTTTAAACGGGGCGACAACGCCGATCGGTGCGCCGATCTGGAACACGCGCATTTACCTGTTGGATCAAGCCCTGGAACCGGTGCCGGTCGGTGTCGCCGGCGAACTGTATATCGCCGGGGCCGGTCTGGCACGCGGCTACCTGAACCGCCCGGCCCTGACTGCCGAGCGCTTTGTCGCCGATCCGTTCTCGCCGACGCCCGGCGCACGCATGTACCGCACCGGCGATCTGGCGCGCTGGCGCGATGACGGCAACCTGGAGTTTTTGGGCCGGGCCGACAGCCAGGTCAAGATTCGCGGTTTCCGTATCGAACCGGGCGAGATCGAAGCGGTGTTGCTGGCATTGCCGGGCGTGGCCCAGGCGGCGGTGATCGCCCGCGACGACGGCCTCGGTCTGCAGTTGGTGGCGTATTGGGTGCCGTCTGTGGCTACCGATGCGTCCGCCGAGACCTTGCGTTCGGCGTTGGCCGCGCAAGTGCCGGATTACATGCTGCCTTCGGCGTTTGTGGCCTTGGACGCTTTGCCGTTGACGCCCAACGGCAAGCTGGATCGGCGCGCCTTGCCTGCGCCGGAACGCGGCGGTGCGGTGTTTGTTCCGCCGTCTTCGCCCGAAGAATCGCTGCTGGCGGCGCTGTTCGGCGAGGTGCTGGGACTGGAGCGCGTCAGTGTTGACGATTCGTTCTTTGCGCTGGGCGGACATTCGCTGCTGGCGACCCGCCTGGTCAGCCGGGTGCGCGAGGCGTTTGCGCTGGAATTGCCGATCCGGGCCTTATTCGAGGCGCCGACGGTCGAACAATTGGCCGGACGTCTGCGCGATTTACGTAGCGCCAGGCTACCTTTGCAGGCGTTGCCCCGCCCCGAACGTTTGCCGCTGTCTTATGCGCAGCAGCGCCTGTGGTTTATCCATCGTCTGGAAGGGCCGGGTTCCAATTACAATATTCCTATCGCCTTGCGTTTAACCGGGCATCTGGATGCCGACGCGCTTGATTCGGCTTTGCTCGACCTGCTGGCGCGCCATGAAGCCTTGCGCACCCGTTTCCCGGAGTTCGACGGCGTTGCCGCTCAGGAGATTGTGCCGGTTGCAGATATTGGCTCGCTACTGACCCGCTGCCGGGTAACCGAAGCGGAATTGGCCGTTCAGTTACAGCAGGCGGCCGATACCGCGCTGGATATTACCGTGGACTTGCCGTTCCGGGCCTGGCTGTTTTCGTTACCATGTAAGCAACAACCTTGTCCCCCTCGCCCTTTGGGAGAGGGCCGGGGTGAGGGACAGGAGCAGGTGTTGCTGATGCTGGTGCATCATATCGCCGCCGACGGCGCGTCGATGGCGGTGTTGGCCGACGATTTGACCCTGGCTTATAGTTCCCGCTGTCTGAACCAAGCTCCCGCCTGGCCGGATTTAACGATCCAATACGCCGATTATGCGCTCTGGCAGCGCCAAAGCCTGGGCGCGGTCGATAACCCCAAGAGTCCGATGGCTCAGCAATTGGCGTTCTGGCAGCAAGCCCTGCGCGGCCTTCCCGATGAGTTGAATTTGCCAACCGATCGGCCCCGGCCGCTGGTCAGTTCCTATCGCGGCGGCGCGCTGCCGATTCATTTGTCCGCCGAGCTGCATCGGGGTTTGCTGGAGCTAGCCCAGACCGAGCAGGCTTCGCTGTTCATGCTGTTGCAGGCGACCTTGGCGGCACTGTTGTCGCGTCTGGGCGCTGGTGAGGATATTGCAATCGGCGCGCCGATTGCCGGTCGTACCGATCAGGCCATTGAGGGCTTGATCGGCTTTTTCGTCAATGCGCTGGTGTTGCGCACCGATCTGTCGGGACGGCCTTCATTGCGCACGGTCTTGCAACGGGTGCGCGCGTTCGATCTGGACGCTTATGCGCATCAGGATTTGCCGTTCGAACTGCTGGTCGATGCCTTGCAGCCAACCCGGTCGATGGCCCGCCATCCGCTGTTCCAGGTGATGCTGGCCTTGCAGAACACCGCCCGGCCGCGCATGGACTTGCCGGGACTCACTGTCGCGATGGAACCGTTAGCGCGCAGCGGCGCCAAGTTCGACCTGTTAATCAGTTTGGCCGAGCAGTACGATGCCGACGGGGAGCCGTTGGGCTTGTGGGGCGAACTGGAATTCAGCAGCGATTTGTTCGATACCTCAACTATTGAGCTCTTAATCCAACGCTGGTTACGCCTGATCGAGCAGGCCGTGGCCGAACCGGATGCGCCGCTGTACCAGTGCACGCTGCTGACGCCCGAAGAACGCCATGCGCTGCTGGAAGGCTTCAACGCCACAACGCAGCCTATCCCCGACGCCACCCTCCCGGCATTGTTCGAAGCCCAAGCGGCGCGCGATCCTGCCGCGACCGCATTGATCTTTGCCGATCAGGAACTGAGCTATGGCGAACTGAACGCCCGCGCCAACCGCCTCGCCCATGCGCTGATTGCGCAAGGGGCAGGCCCGGAATCGTTAATCGGCCTGTACCTGGACCGTTCGTTCGAGTTGGTGGTCTCGCTGTTGGCGGTCCTGAAAAGCGGTGCAGCTTATTTGCCGCTCGACCCCGAACATCCGACCGCGCGCATTGAAGCGATGCTGGACGATGCAACGCCGTTACGGGTCATCACCACGGCGGCGCTGGCCGACAACCTGCCTGCGGATTGTCCGCGCATAGTGCTCGACGAGCTAACCGACTTGGCGCAAAGACCACAAAGCAATCCAAGCGATGCGGATCGACTTGCACCGCTAACGCCGCTGCACCCGGCTTATGTGATCTTTACCTCCGGCTCGACCGGAAAACCGAAAGGGGTGCTGATTGCCCATCACGCGCTGGTCAACCACATGCGCTGGATGCAACACACTTATCCCGTTGCCCCGCAAGACCGGGTTCTCGGCAGGACCGCCCCTACTTTCGATGCGTCGGTCTGGGAGCTTTGGCTGCCGTTACTGTCCGGAGCAGCGCAGGTGCTGATCTCGACCCAGCAGCTCCACGATGCCCAGTTGCTGTTTGAACAACTTGACCGGCAGCAGGTTCATGTCGCCCAGTTCGTGCCCTCGCTACTGGCTTCGTTCCTCTCCGAATATGTCCTAAAGCCGCAGGCGTTGCGTCAGGTGTTTTCCGGCGGTGAAGCGCTATCAACCGAGCTGACCCGGCGTTTGACCGAGCAGTGGCAGGTTGAGGTGGTCAATTTATACGGGCCGACCGAAACGACGATCCAGGTCACGCATTATGCGGCACAGGACAACGCTTTAAACGGGTCGACGACGCCGATCGGCGCGCCGATCTGGAATACCCGCATTTATCTGTTGGATCAAGCCCTGGAACCGGTGCCGGTCGGCGTTGCCGGCGAACTGTACATCGCCGGGGCTGGTCTGGCTCGCGGCTACCTGAACCGCCCGGCCCTGACTGCCGAGCGCTTTGTCGCCGATCCGTTCTCGCCGCTGGTGGGCGCACGCATGTATCGCTCCGGCGATCTGGCCCGCTGGCGCGAGGACGGCAATCTGGAGTTTTTGGGCCGGGCCGACAGCCAGGTCAAGATTCGCGGTTTCCGGATCGAGCCGGGCGAGATCGAAGCGGTGTTGCTGGCATTGCCGGGCGTGGCCCAGGCGGCGGTCATCGCGCGCGACGACGGTCTCGGTTTGCAGTTGGTGGCTTATTGGGTGCCGTCTGTGGCTACCGATGCGTCCGCCGAGACCTTGCGTTCGGCGTTGGCCGCGCAATTGCCGGATTACATGCTGCCTTCGGCGTTTGTGGCCTTGGACGCTTTGCCGCTGACGCCCAACGGCAAGCTGGATCGGCGCGCCTTGCCTGCGCCGGAACGCGGCGGTGCGGTGTTTGTTCCGCCGTCATCGCAAGAAGAAACGCTGCTGACCGCGCTGTTCGGCGAGGTGCTGGGATTGGGGCGCGTCAGTGTGACCGATTCGTTCTTTGCGCTGGGCGGCGACAGCATCCTTTCCATTCAATTGGTCAGCCGAGCACGGCGCGCCGGTTTGGAGATTCGTCCACGCGACATTTTCGAGCGACCCACTGTCGCCGGACTCGCGAGCATCGCTCGGCCTGTGACCAGCAACAAACCGTTGGCGTTATTCGAAGCGAGCGGGCCGTTTACCCCAACGCCGATCATGGCCCGCTTTCTGGCGGTAGAAGGACCGACTAAGGGCTTCTACCAAGCCATGATGATCCAATTGCCGGCACAGATCGAGGCCGACCAGCTCAACGCCATCCTCCAGGCGACAATCGATCAGCACGCCTTGTTGCGCGCTACCTTTATCCGCAATGAGGACGGCCTATGGCAAGGCATCGTGCCGCCGCCGGGAACCGTCAACGCCGGTACGCGCATACAGCGCATCGACCTGCGGGCAATGGATTCCGCCCAGCGCGAACTGTGTCTGCATGAGACGGTTAAGCAAGCTGCTGAACAGCTCGATCCGGCCGACGGTTATCTGTTCGAGGCCTTGTGGTTTTCGCTCCCCGAAGGCGAACGCTTGTTATGGGTCATTCATCACTTGGCCGTTGACGGCGTTTCCTGGCGCATTCTGCTGTCCGATCTCGCCGCAGCATGGCAAGCGGTCGCGGCGCAGCAAGCCATCGCGCTGGAACCGGTTGCCACCCCCTTCAGAATCTGGGCGCAGCGGCTGCATGAGCAGGCCCTGTCCCCAACTGTCGCCGCCGAATTACCGGCTTGGGAATCCATCCTTGCGCGGGGCGTTCCGTTATTACCGGGCGTAGCGCTGGATTCGCATCGGGATACCACGGCGACCAGCCGAACCTTATCGGTTTCGCTGAAGCCTGCGCTCACCTTGGCGCTGCTGACCGAAATACCCGCAGCCTTCCATGCCCAAATCAACGATGTGCTGCTCACCGCGCTGGCTGTAGCCGTTGCCGCTTGGCAGCCCGCAACCAGACCGGGCGTATTGATCGATCTGGAAGGTCATGGCCGCGAGCCTTTCGCTGACGATCTCGATCTTTCCCGTACCGTCGGATGGTTCACTACACTCTATCCGGTCGCCTTATCCCTTGAAGGCATCGATATCGATGCCGCGCTTCGAGGCGAAGCAGCCATGGGGCTGGCGCTCAAACAGATCAAGGAGCAGTTGCGCGCCATACCGGATCGCGGGCTGGGTTTCGGCTTGCTACGCTATCTGGAACCGAGCGCCGAACAGCGCTTGGCAAGTCTGCCGACGCCACAGCTGGCCTTTAACTACCTGGGCCGCTTTGCTGCGGGGGATAGGCAAGACTGGACCATCGCCGCAGACGGAAATGGCCTGAGCGGCGGTGCCGATGCCGATATGCCGATCACGCACGCCTTGACGGTCAACGCGGTCACCGTGGACGGCCCGGAAGGAGCGACGCTTTCAGCACACTGGAGCTGGGCGACTCGCCACCTGGACGAATCGGCAGTCGCGACGCTGGCCGAACATTGGCAACAGGCGCTGAGCGCCCTGGTTGCGCACAGTATGCAAGCCGGAGCCGGCGGCCATTCGCCCGCTGATTTTCCGTTACTCACGCTTTCCCAGAAACAGGTGGATGAACTTGAGCGGCGTTACCCGAACTTGGAAACGCTATGGCCGTTATCGCCGCTGCAAGAAGGCTTGCTGTTCCACGCCCTGTTCGATGACGCCTCGCCGGATCTCTACACCGTCCAAACCGCGATTGACCTGAGCGGCAACCTGGAACCGGAACGGCTGCGCAACGCCTGCGCCGCCTTGTTAAAGCGCCATGCCGTGCTGCGTACCGGCTTTGTCCACCAAGGCCAAACGCCTTTGCAAGTGGTCGTGCCTCAGCCTCCTTTGCCCTGGCAATGGCTGGATTTAAGCGATCTTGAAACGATGCAACAATCGCAACGCGCCCAGGCCGCTGCCGCCGAGTTGCGGACTACCCGGTTTGCTATTGACAAGCCGCCGTTGATTCGTTTCACTGTGCTCAAGCTCGGACAGCAACAGCATCGCCTGCTGGTCACCAATCACCACTTGGTGCTGGACGGTTGGTCGACGCCTATCCTGCTGCGCGAGCTCTTCACCCTTTATAACGACTTCGGCAGCAAAAATACGCTGGCGCCGGTATCCGGCTATGGCGACTATCTCGCTTGGCTGCAAGCGCAACACAAACCCCAGGCTCATGCCGCTTGGCAAGCTTACCTAGCAGGCCTTGACGCACCCAGCCTGATCGCGCCCGATCGATCCAGCCAAGCGACAATCCAGGCTCCCCATCATTGGCGGTACAGTTTCCCGGAAACGCTCAGTCAGGGCATGAACGATTTTGCCCGTAACCACGGCATAACCCTGAACACCTTGTTCCAGGGAGCCTGGGCTTTGCTGTTGAGCCGCCTGACCGGGCAACGGGACGTTACTTTCGGCATCACGGTTTCCGGGCGTCCGGCCGAACTGCCGGGCGTCGAACAGATGGTCGGCCTGTTAATCAACACCCTGCCGCTACGGATAAGCCTGCCTTCGGATCAGCCGCTTGCCGCATGGCTTGGCGCATTGCAAACACGCCAGGCGGGTTTGTTGGACTACGGCTATCTCGGCCTCACCGAAATCCAGCATATCGCCGGGGGCCTTAACCCGCTGTTCGATACCTTGCTGGTGTTTGAGAACTACCCGATTGATCGCGCCGCTATCAAGCAAGGCATTGGCGACCTTAAGGTGACCCATATCGCCGGTCACGACGCCACCCATTACCCGCTCTCGCTGATGGTCGCCCCCGGCGAGCAACTTGAGCTGCGCCTGGAATTCGACCCGGCACTGTTTGATGACGAAAAAGGGCAACAGCTAGGCCAACGCCTGGTGCGCCTGATCGAGCAGGCCATCGCGCAACCGGATGCGCCGCTGTATCGCTGCGATATGCTGACGCCCGAGGAGCGCCATACGCTGCTGGAAGGCTTCAATGCCACGGCGCAGCCTATTGCTGCTGCCACACTGCCCGAATTATTCGAAATGCAGGCGGCGCGCGATCCTGCCGCAACCGCGTTGATCTTTGCCGGTCAGGAACTCAGCTATGCCGAGCTCAATAGCCGCGCCAATCGTCTGGCTCATGCGCTGATTGCTCAAGGAGCGGGGCCTGAATCGTTGATAGGCCTGTGTCTGGAACGCTCGTTCGAGCTGATTATTTCTCTGCTGGCGGTACTGAAAAGCGGCGCGGCTTATGTGCCGCTGGACCCTGAATATCCGAAAGCGCGTCTACAAGCCATGCTGGAGGATGCCGCACCTTTACTGGTGATTAGCTCAACGGAAATGGCAGCGATTTTGCCTGAAGGCTGTGCGCGCTTGCTGCTGGACGATCCGTCCGTACAAGCCGGCTTGGCAATAAATCCCGAAAGCAATCCGTCGAATGCGGATCGATTGACTCCGCTAAGCCCGCTGCATCCGGCTTATGTGATCTTTACCTCCGGATCTACCGGGAGGCCGAAGGGTGTGATGATGAGCCAACAGGCCTTGGTCAATCTGCTCGAATGGCAAACGGGAAACACCGTTTTAGGCGGCAAGCTGCGCACCCTTCAATTTACCTCGGCCAATTTCGATGTGTCGTTTCAGGAAATTTTCGGCGCGTGGAAAACCGGCAGCACGCTGGTATTGGTGCATGATGAAGTTCGCCGCGAACCGGAACAATTGGTGGATTTACTGAGAAGCCATGCGATTGAACGGCTCTTTATACCGATAGCCGCGCTCAATAATATCGCCGAGCTTTACGCCAATCGCACTTTATCGCCACTGCAATTAAAGGAAGTCATTTGCGCGGGAGAACAATTAAAAGTCACTCCGGCACTGAGGCGATTTTTTGCCCGGATCGACCACAGCCAATTGCATAATCACTACGGCCCCAGTGAAAGCCATGTGGTCACCGCATATCCCCTTGCCCAAGAAAGCAAGCATTGGCAGGAAATGCCGCCGATCGGCGCACCGATCCGGAACACCCGGATTTACCTGTTGGATCAAGCCCTGGAACCGGTGCCGGTCGGCGTTGCGGGCGAACTGTACATTGCCGGGGCCGGTCTGGCCCGCGGCTACCTGAACCGCCCGGCCCTGACCGCCGAGCGCTTTGTCGCCGATCCGTTCTCGCCGACGCCTGGCGCACGCATGTACCGCTCCGGCGACCTGGCGCGCTGGCGCGATGACGGCAACCTGGAGTTTTTGGGCCGGGCCGACAGCCAGGTCAAGATTCGCGGTTTCCGCATTGAGCCGGGCGAGATCGAAGCGATGTTGCTGGCGTTGCCGGGCGTGGCCCAGGCCGCGGTCATCGCGCGCGACGACGGCCTCGGTTTGCAGTTGGTGGCGTATTGGGTGCCGTCTGCTTTGTCCGATGCCTCCGCCGAAACTTTGCGTCCGGCATTGGCCGCGCAATTGCCGGATTACATGCTGCCTTCGGCCTTTGTGCTGCTGGATGCTCTGCCGCTGACCCCCAACGGCAAGCTGGATCGGCGCGCCTTGCCCGCACCGGAACGCGGCGGATCTGTGTTGGTCCCGCCGTCGTCGCCCGAAGAAATATTGCTGGCGGCGCTGTTCGGCGAGGTGCTGGGACTGGAGCGCGTCAGTGTTGACGATTCGTTCTTTGCCCTGGGCGGGCATTCGCTGCTGGCGACCCGTTTGGTCAGCCGGGTGCGCGAGGCGTTTGCGTTGGAATTGCCGATCCGGGCCTTGTTCGAAGCGCCGACCGTCGCGCAATTGGCCGGACGCCTGCGCAATTTACGTGGCGCCCGGCTGCCTTTGCAGGCCTTGCCGCGCCCCGAGCGTTTGCCGTTGTCTTATGCGCAGCAGCGCCTGTGGTTTATCCATCGCCTGGAAGGGCCGGGGTCTAATTACAATATTCCGATTGCCTTGCGCTTGACTGGGCCTCTGGATGCCGATGCACTTGATTCAGCGTTGCTCGATCTGCTGGCGCGTCATGAGGCGTTGCGTACCCGTTTCCCCGAATTCGACGGCGTGGCCGCACAAGAGATTGTGCCGATTGCCGGTATCGGTTCGCTGCTGACCCGCTGCCAAGTAACCGAAGCGGAATTAGCCGTTCAATTACAGCAGGCGGCCGATACCGCGCTGGATATTACCGTGGACTTGCCGTTCCGGGCCTGGCTGTTTTCGTTACCGTGTAAGCAACACACTTGTCCCCCTCACCTTTTGGGAGAGGGCCGGGGTGAGGAACAGGTATTGCTGATGCTGGTGCATCACATCGCCGCCGACGGCGCGTCGATGGCGGTGTTGGCCGACGATTTGACCCGGGCTTACCAGGCGCGCTGCCTGAACCAAGCGCCTGCCTGGCCGGACTTGCCGATCCAGTACGCCGATTATGCGCTCTGGCAGCGCCAAGCCTTGGGCGCGGTCGATGACCCAAACAGTCCGATGGCGCAGCAATTGGCGTTCTGGCAGCAGGCCTTGCGCGGCCTTCCCGATGAATTGAACCTGCCGACCGACCGGCCCCGGCCACTGGTCAGTTCTTATCGCGGCGGCGCGCTGCCGATTCACTTGTCCGCCGAGCTGCACCGGGATTTGCTGGAGCTGGCCCAAGCCGAGCAGGCTTCGCTGTTCATGCTGTTGCAGGCGACTTTGGCGGCGCTGTTGTCGCGCCTGGGCGCCGGTGAGGATATTGCGATCGGCGCGCCGATTGCCGGTCGTACCGATCAGGCCATTGAGGGGTTGATCGGCTTTTTCGTCAATGCGCTGGTGTTGCGTACCGACCTGTCGGGACGGCCTTCATTGCGTACGGTCTTGCAACGGGTGCGGGCGTTCGATTTGGACGCTTATGCACACCAGGATTTACCGTTCGAGCTGTTGGTCGATGCGTTGCAACCAACCCGTTCGATGGCCCGCCATCCGCTGTTCCAGGTGATGCTGGCCTTGCAGAACACGGCCCGGCCGCGCATGGACTTGCCGGGACTCACTGTCGCGATGGAACCGTTAGCGCGCACCGGCGCCAAGTTCGACCTGTTGGTCAGTTTGGCCGAGCAGTATGATGCCGACGGCGAGCCGTTGGGCTTGTGGGGCGAACTGGAATTCAGCAGCGATTTGTTCGATGCCTCGACTATTGAACTCTTAATCCAGCGCTGGTTGCGCCTGATCGAGCAGGCCGTGGCCGAATCGGACGCGCCGCTGTACCAGTGCGCGCTGCTGACGCCCGAAGAACGCCATGCGTTGCTGGAAGGCTTCAACGCTACCACCCGGCCTGTCCCCGACGCCACCCTGCCCGCATTGTTCGAAGCCCAGGTGGCAAGCAATCCTGCCGCGACTGCGTTGGTCTTTGGCGATCGGGAACTGAGCTATGGCGAACTGAACGCACAAGCCAACCGACTGGCGCACCACCTGAAAACGCTGGGCGTCGGTCCGAATACCCTGGTCGGCATCTGCGTGGAACGTTCATTTGAGATGTTGGTCGGCGTAATGGCTATTCTCAAAGCCGGTGGCGCTTATATGCCGCTGGACCCAGAATACCCGCAGGAACGCTTGCGCTTTATGCTCGATGACGCGGCGGTACCCGTGCTGTTGACGCAGCAACGGCTGCTGGCGGCATTGCCGTCCAATAATGCCCATGTGCTATGCCTGGATCGGGACCTGCTGCTGTTTGCCGATGGTAACCGCAGCACTCCACCCAGCCGGGCGCAAGCCGACGATCTGGCTTACCTGATCTACACCTCAGGCTCCACCGGTCAGCCCAAAGGCGTCGCCGTGACCCACCGTAACGTGGTGCGTCTGGTTCGCTCGGACGACAGCCTGAATTTCGATAGCGACGAAGTGTTTCTGCAGCTGGCCCCGCTGGCTTTCGATGCTTCCACGCTGGAACTGTGGGCAGCGCTGCTGAACGGCGGCCGCCTGGTGCTGATGCCGCCCGGTCAATCGACCCTGGAAGATATTGGCCGTCACCTCACCCGCCATCGCGTAACAACGTTGTGGTTGACCGCCGGCCTGTTCCATTTGATGGTCGACGAACGGCTGGAGGATTTAACTGGTGTACGCCGATTGTTTGCCGGTGGCGAGGCCTTGTCTGTGCCGCACGTACAAAAAGCCGCGGCAGCCTTAGGCGCCAACCGGGTCATCAACGGCTACGGGCCAACCGAGAACACCACCTTTACAAGCTTCTACCCGGTACCGGCCGCCGATGCCATTGCCACATCGGTACCGATCGGCAAACCGATCGCCAACACCCGGACTTATATTCTGGACGACGCCTTGCAACCGGTACCGGTGGGAGTGACCGGCGAGTTATACACCGGCGGTCTCGGTCTTGCCCGTGCTTACCTGAATCGCCCGGCTTTAACCGCCGAGCGCTTTGTCGCCGATCCGTTCTCGCCGACTCCCGGATCAAGGATGTACCGTACCGGCGATCTGGCACGCTGGCGCGAAGACGGCAATTTGGAATTTATCGGTCGTGCCGACGGCCAAGTGAAAATACGCGGCTTCCGCATTGAACCGGGCGAAATTGAAACGGCGTTACTCGCCGTATCCGAGGTCATGCAAGCCGCCGTAGTGGCGCGTGACGACGGTCTCGGCTTGCAGTTGGTGGCTTACTGGGTGCCTTCTGAGGGCAGCGATACGTCTGCCGAGGCTTTACGTCTGGCTTTGTCCGATCAATTGCCCGATTATATGCTACCTTCGGCCTTTGTGGCCTTGGCTGCTTTACCGCTAACGGCCAACAGCAAGCTGGACCGTCGCGCCTTGCCTGCGCCCGAACGCGGCGGATATGCGTTTGTATCGCCTTCATCGCCGGAAGAAGCGCCGTTGGCCGCTTTATTCGCCGAGGTGTTGGGACTGGATCAGGTCAGTGTTGCCGATTCATTCTTTGCCTTAGGCGGACATTCGCTGCTGGCGACCCGCCTGGTCAGCCGGGTGCGCGAAGTCATGAAAGTGGAACTGCCGATCCGGGCCTTGTTTGAAGCCCCGACGGTCGCGCAATTGGCGCTACGCTTGCGCGATTTGCGGAGCGCCAGACTGCCGCTGACCGCATTGCCGCGTCCCGAGCGTTTGCCGTTGTCTTACGCGCAGCAGCGCTTGTGGTTTATCCATCGCATGGAAGGCCCCAGTGCGACTTACAACATTCCTATCGCTTTACGCTTAACCGGCCCCCTGAATGCCGACGCGCTTGAGCGGGCGTTACTCGACCTGCTGACGCGTCATGAAGCATTGCGTACCCGTTTTCCGGAATTCGAGGGCGTTGCCGCGCAGCAGATTGTGCCGGTTGCCGACATCGGTTCACTTCTGACGCGCTGCGAACTAAGCGAAGCGGAATTAACCGCTCGTTTACAACAAGCGGCCGATACCGCGTTGGATATTAGCGTGGAATTGCCGTTCCGGGCCTGGCTGTTCTGCTTAGGTAACGAGGAACAAGTATTACTGATACTGGTCCATCACATTGCCGCCGACGGCTCGTCGATGGCGGCGTTATCCGACGATTTAACCCTGGCTTATAACGCGCGCTGCCTGAACCAGGCACCCGCCTGGCCTAACTTGCCACTCCAGTACGCCGATTATGCGCTCTGGCAGCGTCAGGCTTTGGGTATGGTAAACGATCCCCTGAGTTCCATGGCGCAGCAGTTGGCGTTCTGGCAGCAGGCCTTGCGCGGCCTTCCCTATGAATTGAACTTGCCGACCGATCGGCCCCGCCCTTTGGTCAGTTCCTATCGCGGCGGTGCGTTGCCGATTCATCTGTCCGCCGAACTGCACCGGGATTTACTGGCCCTGGCCCAAACCGAGCAGGCTTCGCTGTTCATGCTGTTGCAGGCGACCTTGGCGGCGCTGTTGTCGCGCCTGGGCGCCGGTGAGGATATTGCTATCGGCGCGCCGATCGCCGGTCGTACCGATAAGGCGATTGAGGGTTTGATCGGCTTTTTCGTCAATACGCTGGTGCTGCGCACCGACCTGTCGGGACGGCCTTCATTGCGCACGGTCTTGCAACGGGTGCGGACTTTCGACCTGGATGCCTATGACCATCAGGATTTGCCGTTCGAACTGTTGGTCGATGCCTTGCAGCCGACCCGGTCGATGGCCCGCCATCCGTTGTTCCAGGTCATATTAGTCTTGCAAAACACCGTTAATGCCCGTCTGGACTTGCCGGGAATAAGCGCCGCCGTAGAACCTTTGGTGCGCACCAGCGCCAAGTTCGATCTGTCGGTCAATTTGGCAGAATTTTACGGAGACAACGGCGAACCGTTGGGCTTATCCGGCGAACTGGAGTTCAGCCGCGACCTGTTCGATGCCGAAACCGTCGAGAGCTTAAGCCGCCGCTGGTTAAGTCTGATCGAGCAGGCCGTGACCCAACCGGATGCGCCGCTGCATCAATGCGGTATTTTGTTGCCGGAAGAGCGCAGTATGCTGCTGAATGCTCAAACTTATGTGCTGGACAACGCATTACAACCGGTGCCGGTGGGTGTAGTCGGCGAGTTATATACCGGCGACATCGGCTATGCCCGTGCTTATCTCACTAACCCGGTTTTATGCGCCGAACGCTTTGTCGCCGATCCGTTCTCACCAATTCCCGGTACGCGTATGTACCGTACCGGCGACTGGGTTCGCTGGAGCAAAGACGGCAATCTGGAATTTATCGGTCGTGCCGACGCCTCGGTAAAAGTTCGCGATTTCATGCCCGTCGAAGCGGCCGAGCCGAAAATCGATTTCGCCCCGTCGCGGACGCCGACCGAGTCGGCCTTGGCTGACATCTGGAGCGAAGTGCTGCACTTGCAACAGGTAGACCGGCAGGACAACTTCTTCGAACTGGGCGGGCATTCGCTGCTGGCGACCCAAGTCGTTTCGCGCATCCAACGAAGCCTCGGCATCGTGATGCCGTTCCGCGCGCTATTCGAAAACCCAAGTCTCGGCGCGCTGGCCGGCTATCTCGACCGTCAACGCCAAACCGAAACCAACGACAGCATGCCGCTCGGCGTTGCACCGCCGATCCTGCCGGTTTCCCGCGATCAGCCCTTGCCGCTGTCCTTCGCCCAGCAGCGTTTGTGGTTTATCGACCAGATCGGCGGCGGTGCGGCTTACAACATGTCGTCGGCCTTGCGCTTGCGCGGCCAACTGAACGTGTCGGCCCTGGAGCAGTCGCTGACCGAAGTGGTGCGCCGCCATGAAAGCCTGCGCACCACCTTTGACAATAGCGCCGAGCACCCCTACCAACATATCCGCGCGCCTCAACCGGTGGCATTGCCGGTGACCGATTTGAGTCACCTGCCTGACGCGTTACGCCGGACAGAAACCCGCCGCGAAGCCCGGCAAGAAGCGCAAAAGCTGTTCGATTTAAGCCGCGACTTGATGTTGCGGGCACGCCTGCTGCGTTTGGACGAAGACGAACACGTACTGTTGCTCAGCCTGCACCATATCGCCGCCGACGGCTGGTCCAACGACGTGTTGGTGCGGGAATTGGCGGAGCTGTATGAAGCGTTCGCCACAGACAAACCGTCGGCGCTGGCGGAACTGCTGGTGCAATACGCCGATTTTGCGATTTGGCAGCGGCAATGGCTGCAAGGCGAGGTGCTGCAACAGCAAGCGGCATTCTGGAAAAAGCAATTGCAAGGCGCGCCTGCGCTGTTGGCGCTGCCGACCGACCGGCCGCGTCCTCCGGTTGAAAGTTTCCGGGGCGGCGTCTATCCGGTACAGTTGGATGCAAAACGAACCGCGGGCCTGAGAAAGCTCAGCCGCGACGCCGACACCACCTTGTTCACTACCTTGCTGGCGGCGTTTCAGGTGCTGCTGGCTCGTTACAGCGGACAGGACGATATCGTGGTCGGCTCGCCGATCGCCAACCGCAATTGCCTGGAAACCGAACCGCTGATCGGCTTTTTCGTCAACACGCTGGCGTTGCGGGCGGACCTTTCGGGCAACCCGAGTTTCAGCCAAGTGCTGGCGCAGGTTAAACAAACCACATTGCTGGCGCAGGACCACCAAGACCTGCCGTTCGAACGATTAGTCGAAGAACTCCAGGTTGAACGGAACCTTAGCTATAACCCCATTGTGCAAATCGTGTTCGCTTTGCAAGCCGCGAAAACGGCCGGCTTCGCGCTGCCGGGCCTTGAGGTCAGCAGTTTCGAGTTCGCCGAGCCCAGCGTGCGCATGGACTTGGAATTGCACCTGTGGGAGCAGGCGGAGGACATTATCGGAGGCTGTTCTTATGCCGCCGACCTGTTCGATGAAACCACCATCGCCCGCCTGATGACGCACTTTTACACCTTGCTGGACGGTATTATCGCCGACCCGGAACGGCCTATTCTCGGCTTAGCCTTGCTGGATGAAAGCGAATCCCGGCAAATCCTGGTCGATTGGAACCGGACTTCTGCCGACTTGCCCAAGGATCTTTGCCTGCACCAATTGTTCGAACAGCAAGCCGCGCGCACGCCGGATCAGGTGGCCGTAGTCTTCGCCGGGCAAAGCTTGAGCTACCGCCAACTCGACCAACACGCCAACCAATTGGCGCATCATTTACAAAGCCTGGGCGTAGTGCCGGACAGCCTCGTGGGCATCTGCGTGGAACGCTCGGCGGACATGGTAGTGGGCATTTTGGCGATACACAAAGCCGGAGGCGCTTACCTGCCGCTTGATCCGGCTTATCCGCCGGAGCGGCTGGCGTACATGCTGGAAGACGCGGCTGCGCCGGTGCTGTTGACCCAGGCCGCGCTGTTGGACCGCTTACCGGCCCATAACGCCAAGCCGGTTTATTTGGATAGCGATTGGCCGGTCATCGACGCATTGCCGACGGCCCTGCCGAGCAGCGCAGTGACTGCCGACAACATGGCCTATGTCATCTACACCTCAGGCTCCACCGGCAATCCCAAGGGTGTCTTGGTAGAGCATCGCGGCGTGTGCAGCATAATACAGGCGCAAATCGCGTTGTTGGAAATCGGCGCGGATGATCGGATTTTGCAATTCGCCTCGTTAAGTTTCGACGCAGCCGCATCCGAGATCATGATCGCACTGGGCAGCGGTGCGGCTTTGTATCTGGGCACACGCGAAACCCTGGCGCCGGGCGAACCTTTGCGGCGTTTCCTGACCGATAACGCCATTTCGCTGGCGACTGTAACGCCCTCGACGCTGGCCGCTTTGCCGGAAGATTCGCTACCAGCCTTGCGCACCTTGGGCGTGGCCGGGGAAGCCTGCTCCGCCGAACTGTTCGGACAGTGGGCGAAAAATCGCCGTTTCTTCAATCTGTACGGCCCGACCGAAGCCAGCATTTGCGCTACGGCTTGGCGTTGCGAGACGATTACCGCAAATACCCCGCCCATCGGACGCCCGCTTGCCAATGTGCAGGTCTATATCCTCGATGCCCTGCACCAACCGGTGCCGATCGGCGTGGCCGGGGAACTGTATATCGGCGGCGTCGGCGTGGCGCGCGGCTATTTGAATCGCCCGGAACTGACCGAGGAAAAGTTTATCGCCAATCCGTTCGGTGCTGGACGTTTGTACAAAACCGGCGATTTGACCCGCTGGCTGCCCGACGGCAATATCGAGTATTTGGGACGCATCGACCAGCAGGTGAAAATCCGCGGTTTCCGTATCGAACCGGGTGAAATCGAATCCGTGCTGGCGCAGCACCCGGCGGTGCGCGAAGCGGTGGTGCTAGCGCGCGCGGATCAATTCGGGAAACCGCGCCTGGTCGCTTATCTGCTGACTGACAACCAAGAATCGCCGACCGGCGCTTTACGCGAGTGGTTACAGGGCAAGCTGCCCGACTATATGGTGCCTGCGGCCTTTGTGCGGCTGGAAACATGGCCGTTGACCCCTAACGGCAAGCTCGATCGCCAAGGCTTGCCGGAACCGGAAATACAAGCCAACGATAGCGAATACCTCGCACCGCAGACGCTCACCGAGTCGGCGCTGGCCGAAGTGTGGCGGAAAGTGCTGAACGTGGAGCGCGTCGGCAGGCAAGACAACTTCTTCGAACTGGGCGGGCATTCGTTATTGCTGACGCAATTGATTTATCACATCGAAGCCGCATTGGGCGTACTGCCCGCCATGCGCGACCTGTTCAGAGTCCCCACGCTCAGTGCCCAGGCCGCGCACCTCGATGCCTGTATGCAGGCGCAAGGACAGGATGCGGTGCCGATTCAATCGGTGGATTTTGCCGCCGAGAGTCAACTCGATCCGGCGATTTGGCCGCCAACCGCCGATTTTTCCCGCACCGCAGAGGATCTGCATGCGGTACTTATCACCGGCGCATCCGGCTTTCTGGGCGCTTATCTGCTCGACGAACTGGCGCGGCAAACCTCGGCGGAGCTTTATTGCCTGGTGCGCGCCGATAACACAGAACACGGCATCCAACGCTTGCGGCTTAACCTTGAACGGCACGGCCTGTGGCGGGACGATCTGGCGTTACGCCTGCATCCTGTGGTCGGCGATTTGGAGCAACCGCGTCTGGGGCTTTCCGTGGCTGAATTCGATAGCTTGGCGGAACGGATAGACGCGATCTATCACAGCGGCGCGCACGATAATTTTCTTTATCCATACGCCATGCTGAAAGCCGCCAACGTTGACGGCACCCACGAGTTGCTGCGTCTGGCCGCTCTGGTTCGTACCAAGCCGTTGCATTTTGTCTCCACCCTGTCCGTGGTTTCGCCGATGGTCGAACAGGTCAGGGAAACCGACCCCTTGGCATGCCCCGAGCAAGCCGGTATGGGCTATGTCGACACCAAATGGGTGGCTGAGCAATTGGTGCAACGCGCCGCCGAGCGGGGCATGCCGGTCACGGTTCATCGGCCGACCCACATACTCGGCGTCTCTGACCGGGGCTATACCCATATTGATGACGCGTGGTACCGCCGACTCCTTAACGACATCCAGCTTGGCGCCGCCACCGGCGATGACAATGCCGACGATAACCTGGTGCCGGTCGGTTTTGTCAGCCGGGCGATCGTTCATCTTTCGCTGCAACAAGCCTCGTTGGGCAAGGTTTTCCACCTGTCGAATCCCAGCTATACACCCAGGTCTATTTACCAGGATGTTTTACGCGAACGCGGTTACTCCATCACGCTGTTGCCTTTCGGCCAGTGGCTCGCGCAATTGGTCGAAGCGGCCAAAACCAGGCCCGATCTCGGCCTGATTCCGCTGCTGCCGATGTTGACCGCTTATGATACCGAGAATCCCGCGCCCAGCGTGTCGCGCCATATCCACTACGTCAATACCACAGCCGGACTTGCGGACAGCGGAATCGTCTGCCCTGAAATCGGGCACGCGGAATTGCGCGCTTATTTCGCTTACTTGATCGATGAGGGACACTTTCCGCCGCCACAGCGGCCAGCAATTAAGTCGACCGACTGAGAAAAAACAAAACGCCACGGCCTCACAGCTTATAAAATAGCTCTTATTTCATAAGTTAAATCGGTGAGTTTGTGGCAATCACAAACAATAGATAAAGGAAACGACCATGACTAACCCCTTTGAAGATAACGAATCCGACTACCTTGTTTTAATCAATGATGAAGGGCAGCATTCGCTCTGGCCAGCCTTTCGCGATATTCCCGATGGCTGGACGGCTATAGGTCCGCAAGGCAAACGCCAGGATTGCCTCGACTGGATCGAGACCCATTGGACCGATATGCGTCCGAAAAGCTTAATTGAAAAGATGAATGGCTTGCCTGATGCAAAAGTTCAGGCCGAGTAATCACTGGAACATAGATGACGGAATGTGGCGGCTTTAACCTATGACAACTAACAGCGAAACCAGCCCAGCGCAACGGAACTTGATTAAAAGCGCCCTGCTGAAAATCGATGAGTTGCAAGCCAGGCTCAAGGCCTGCCATGCGGAAAAAAACGAAGCCATTGCCATTGTCGGCATGGGCTGCCGGTTTCCGGGCGGGGTGGACAGTCCCGAGGCTTTTTGGCAGTTGCTGAACGACGGTCGCGATGCGATCACCGAGGTGCCACCGGAGCGCTGGGACATCGATGCCTATTACGATGCCGACCCCGATGCGCCGGGCAAGATGAATACCCGCTATGGCGGCTTTATCGAGCGCGTCGATCAATTCGATGCGCGCTTTTTCGCCATTTCGCCGCGCGAGGCGGTGTCGATGGACCCGCAACAACGCCTGTTGCTTGAGGTCGCCTGGGAAGCGCTGGAATATGCCAATATCCCGCCCGACAGTGTCTACGGCAGCGCCACCGGGGTGTTTGTCGGCATTATCGGCCAGGATTATGCGCAACGGCTGTTCGCACCCGGCTATCTTGACAAGATCGACGCTTACGTCGGCACCGGCGCGTCGCAGGGGGTCGCGGCGGGGCGTTTGTCCTATGCGCTGGGCCTGACCGGGCCGAGTTTCAGTGTCGATACGGCCTGCTCTTCGTCGTTGGTGACCTTGCATTTGGCCTGCGAGAGTCTGCGCCGGAAGGAATGCGATCTGGCCTTGTCCGGCGGGGTGAACCTGATTCTGGAGCCGGGGCTCAATGTTAATTTCTCGAAAGCGCGGATGATGGCGCCCGATGGCCGCTGCAAGACCTTCGACAGCGCTGCGGACGGCTATGTGCGCGGCGAGGGCTGCGGCATGCTGGTGCTAAAACGCTTATCCGATGCGCTGGCCGCGGGCGATCAGGTGCTGGCCGTGGTGCGCGGTTCGGCGGTTAACCAGGACGGCCCGAGCGGCGGCCTGACGGTGCCCAGCGGCCCGTCGCAGGAACAGGTGGTTCGGCAGGCGTTGGGCAATGCGGGCATTACGCCGGATGCGGTCAGTTATATCGAGGCCCACGGCACCGGCACGGCGCTGGGCGATCCGATTGAATTGGGCGCTTTGGACGCGGTCTTTAGCGCTTCACGTTCGGCGGCGAATCCGTTGTATTTGGGCTCGGTCAAGACCAATGTCGGGCATTTGGAAGCCGCCGCCGGGGTGGCCGGGATCATCAAGCTGGTGCTGGCGCTCCGGCATGACTGCCTGCCGCGCCATCTGCATTGCGGCAATCCGACCTCGCGCTTTTCCTGGGCCGACAAGCCGTTGCGCGTCCTGCACGAGCCGCAAGTATGGCCGCGCGGCGAACGGCCGCGTATCGCCGGCATCAGCAGTTTCGGCTTCAGCGGCACCAATGCCCATATCGTTATTGAAGAAGCGCCGCAACCGGTGCGCACTCAGGCCGACGAGAGCGAAACAACTTCCGGTTCCGCTGCCATTGCCGCTGGTGCGCAGCAGCTGTTGGTGTTGAGCGCCCGCTCCGACGTGGCGCTGCCGGCTTTGGCGCAGCGTTACCGGGATTATCTTCAGGCTCACCCGGACACCGCTCCGGCCGATCTGTGCGGCAGCGCCGCCACCGGCCGCAGCCATTTCCCCCATCGCTTGGCGCTGAGCGCCGCCTCGGCCGCCGGGTTTGCCGGTGGCCTGGAGGCGTTTATCGGCGGTAAAACTGCCGTCAATCTGGTGGCCAACCATAAGATCCCCGGCGCGGCCGCCCCTGCCCTGGCCTTCCTGTTTACCGGGCAAGGCGCGCAATATCCCGGCATGGGTCAACGGCTTTACCAAACCCAGCCGGTGTTCCGCCGAGCCATCGACCGTTGCGCCGAGCTGCTCCAGCCTTGGTGCGACGTGCCGCTTTGCGAACTGCTGTTTGATACCGAAGCCGATCGTCTCGACCAGACTGGTTACACCCAACCGGCGCTGTTCTGTCTTGAGTATGCATTGGCCGAACTGTGGCAAGCCCAGGACGTCCGGCCCGATGCGGTCGTGGGCCACAGCGTCGGCGAATACGTGGCCGCCTGTGTGGCCGGGGTGTTCAGCCTGGACGATGCGCTCAAACTGCTGGCCGCCCGCGCCCGCCTGATGCAGGCCTTGCCCGCCGGCGGCGCAATGGCCGCGGTCTTTGCAGGCGAAGCGCGGGTTGCCCAAGCCCTGACCGGGCACGACCGCTTAGCCATCGCCGCGGTCAACGGCGCCGACAACGTAGTAATCTCGGGCGATGAGACCGCGCTCAATCACGTCTTGGATGAACTGCAAGCGGAACAGATCGGCCATCGCAGGCTGAGCGTGTCGCATGCTTTCCATTCGCCGTTGATGGAACCGATGCTGGCGGAATTTGCCAAGATTGCCGCCGAAATACATTATCACGCCCCTAGCCTGCCGCTGGTTTCCAACGTCACCGGCCGACTGATCGGCGAGGACATCGCCACGCCCGCCTATTGGGTCGAACACATCCGCAGACCGGTGCGCTTTGCCGACAGCATCGACACCCTGCACGACCGGCACTGCCGACTGTTCGTTGAACTCGGACCCCATCCGGTGCTGCTGGGCATGGCCCGTCACATCTCCCCCGACGCGATACTGATCCCCAGCTTGCGGCAACAAACCGCCGACGATGAGCAGTTCCTGCGTAGCCTCGGCGACTTGTTCGTGCAGGGCGTCGCCATCGACTGGAACGCCGTTTATCCGAAACAAACTCGCCAGCCGCTGCATCTGCCTGCTTATCCGTTCCAGCGCCAGCGGTTTTGGGTAGACAGAGTCTCACCATCCGCTAACGAAACAGGAAGAACTGCCCGCGCCGACGTAAAACACCCGCTGCTCGGCCAACGTCTGCGTTTGCCCGCCATGCCCAAAGGGGAAATACGTTATGAGCAAACGCTAAACGACAAAGGCTATATTCAAGACCACCGGGTTTTCCATCAATCGGTGCTTCCTGCCGCCGCTTATATCGAAATGGGCTTGGCCGCCGCAAGGAAGGATAGCGATGCAGCCCTTCCAGGCCTGAAGGACATAACCATTCAACAAGCCCTGGTTTTTTCCGAGAACCGGGACAAAACCGTTCAGCTGGTGCTGACCCAGGCGACGGAGCAACCGGCCCGTTTTGAAATTTACAGCCTGAGCGATAACGAGCCGGAACAATGGATTTTCCATGTAGCCGGAAATATCGCCGCCATCGCTCCAATCGTCGCTCCCCCAGCCGTCGATATGAAAACTATCGAAGCCGGATTCGAAGAAGAGATTGCCATTGAGGCTTTTTACCGGCAATGCGCGCAACGCGGCATTGACTACGGCCCCGACTTCCAGGCGCTGCAAAGCTTGCGGCGTAGCGAAGGACGGGCGCTAGGCTCGATCCGACTGCCCGAACGGCTGGTTGCCGAGACCGCCAATTACCATATTCATCCGGTGCTGCTGGATGCCTGCTTCCAGGTGCTGATCGCCACCTTATCCGACAGCAGCGCAAACGAAACCTGGCTGCCGGTGGGGCTAGACCGTTTACAACTGTATCGTGCGCCGGGTAACCGATTATGGTGCCGGGTGCAAGTCCATAAAGCAACCGAACAGCCATTGCTCAAAGCCGATCTTGCGCTGTTCGATGACCGTGGCGAAATCATCGGCGTCATCGAAGGATTCAAGGCCAGGCAAGCGGCTCCTGACAATTTGTTCTCCGCCAAATCCGACCTGGAAAGCTGGCTTTACGGGGTTGACTGGCGTGCTCAGGGCTTATGCTCGCCTCATGCCAACGCGCCTTTACTGGCATCGCCGACAGACATGAGCGACGCATTGAATGCGTCGATGGCGGCATGGGTCCGGCAATCGCGGCTGGAGGAATGCGGCATAGCCCTGGATGAACTGGACCAGCTGTGTGTGGACTATGCCCTGGCCGCATTCCGGGACATGGGCAAAACGTTTCACCCCGAAGATGGCTTCTCGACCCTGGAGATAGCCGACGGCCTCGGCATCGTGCCTGACCACCGGCACCTGCTCGAACGCACGCTGGAAATGCTCGCAGAAGCCGGAGTCCTCCAGCGCACCGGCACCGGCTGGGAAGTGCTGCTCGCACCGGCTCTATCGAATCCGCAACAAGCCGCACAGGACTTGCGCGCACGTTATCCGCAAATCGGCCTGGAGCTCGACCTGGTAGAACGTTGCGGCACTGCGCTGGCGCGGGTGCTTCAAGGCCGGTGCGATCCCCTGCAGGAGCTGTTATTTCCCGGCGGCGATGGCTCGGCGCTGGCCGCGCTGTACCGCGATCCGCCCTGCGCGCAAGCCGTGGGCGCTGTGTTCAAGCAGGCCTTGTTGTCCGCGCTTGAGCCTCTGCCGCAGCGTAGCGGAATCAGGATACTGGAGATCGGCGCGGGGACCGGCGGAGCCAGCTCGTTTTTGTTGCCTCATTTAGCGGCACACCGTACCGAGTATGTTTTTACCGATATTTCGCCTGCTTTCACGCTGCAAGCGCAGGCGACTTTTGCCGCTTATCCGTTCATCGAATACAAAACGCTGGACATCGAAAAAGACCCGCAGGCGCAGGGTTTCAAGCGCCACGATTACGACATTATCGTGGCCTCCAACGTATTGCACGCCACCGAAGACTTGGCGCAAACGCTGAAACACACGCGCAGCTTATTGGCGCCCGGCGGCTTGTTATTGTTGCTCGAAGGCACCGCGCCGCAAAACTGGATAGACATCATATTCGGCATGACCAGCGGCTGGTGGCGCTTTAGCGACAAACACCTGCGTCCGTCCCATCCGTTACTGTCCGGGCAATCCTGGTGCGATGCTTTGCAGGCATCCGGCTTTCAACAAACCGGCAGCATCGATTGCGCGCCGATTCACCAATCCATCATCATAGCCCAGGCCGATGCGCTACCGGCTGATGCGAGCCCAACCCAACCTTGGCTGATTTTCGCCGATGCCGATGGAACCGGCCAGCGCTTAGGCGAATACCTGCGCGCCGCCGGATCGGCCTGTACTTTGGTTTATCCCGGCAGCCAATATCGACGCTCGCAACAGGACAGCTTCACCATCGATCCTTACCAAACGTCGCATTATCAGCGCTTATTCAGCGAACTCGGCGATGCGGGCGTAGCTTACTGCGCACATTTGTGGAGTATTGACGCCTCCGCACCAAGCGATGACGCGCCTTCGCTGACAGCAAACGCCCGTTTGGGCTGGGAAACGGTGCTGCACCTGGTGCAAGCCTTAGGCAAAGCCCGGCCAAGCAATCCGCCGCGTTTGGCTTTGCTGACGCGGGGAGCGGTCTCCGTATCCGGCGAAGCCTTGACCGGCTTGACGGCATCGCCGGTCTGGGGTCTGGGCAAAAGTATCGCATTGGAACACCCGGAGCTGCGTTGTATTCGTATCGATCTGGCCGCTGCAGCCCGACCCGATGAAATCCCGGCCATCGTCGCCGAAATGACTGCGGATAGCCAAACGCAGACAGAGGATCAGATCGCGTTTCGCGATGACCGGCGCTTGGTTCCACGACTGGTGCGGCGCGGCGGCAAGCAAAGTCTGCCGCAGACCGAATCTTACCAACTGGGCGTACCCGCATCAGGCAGTTTGGACGAGATGGCCTGGAGCCCGACCGAACGCCATGCACCTAGGGCAGGCGAAGTGGAAATCCGGGTGCATGCTGCCGGGCTTAACTTCAAAGACGTGCTGTTGGCGCTGCACAGAGTCCCCGCAGCCGGGCCGGTATTAGGTATCGAATGCGCCGGCGTAGTGGCTCGCGTCGGTTCCGGCGTGAACCATCTTTCCGTCGGCGATAAGGTGCTGGCCATGGCGCCGGGCAGCTTTAGCCGCTACGTCAACGCTTCTGCCTGCACGGTGGCCGCCCTGCCGGAAGACTTAAGCTTCGAGGAAGCAGCCACCCTGCCCATCGCGTTTTTGACCGCCGCCTACGCGCTGGAGGATCTCGCCAAGTTGCAAGCGGGCGAACGGGTGCTGATCCATGCGGCAGCAGGCGGCGTCGGTCAAGCCGCCATCCAACTGGCTCAGCGGGCCGGGGCCGAAGTGTTCGCCACCGCCAGCGAAAGCAAGCGGGATGTACTGCGCGCGCTGGGAGTCAAGCACATCATGAATTCCCGCACCCTGGACTTTGCCGATGAAATCCGCCGCTTGACCGATGGCGAAGGCGTCGACGTGGTGCTCAATACCCTGAGCGGCGAGTTCACCAGTCGAAGCTTGGCGCTGCTGCGTAGCGGCGGGCGTTTTTTGGAAATCGGCATTACCGATTTGCGAACCCCGGAAGAAGTCGCCAAACTGGCTCCGGGCGCTTCGTACCATGCAATTGATTTAATGTATTTGTATCAGGACAAACCCGCGCTGCTGCAAGCACTGCTGCAACGGCTAATGGGAGAGTTCCGTAACGGGCAACTAAAGCCATTGCCGCGCACAGTGTTTGCTGCCAACGACGCACAGACGGCGTTCCGCAACATGCAGCAAGCCAATCACACCGGCAAACTGGTTTTATCGTTCGACACCGCCGCGCTGCCTTTCCGTAAAGACGCAAGCTACCTGATCAGCGGCGGCTTGGGCGATTTGGGCTTGCTGGTCGCCGCCTGGATGGCGGAACACGGTGCCGGTCACCTGGTGCTGGCGGGACGGCGCGGCGTTACGCCAGCAACCGAAGCAAAAATTCGCGCGATTACCCAGGCCGGCGCTGAAGTCAGCCTATTTCAGGTTGACATAAGCAAACCGGAACAAACCGCCCGAATGCTGGCCGAAATCGAACAGACGCTGCCTCCGCTATGCGGCATCATGCATGCGGCGGGCGTCCTCGACGACGGCGTGCTTATCGAACAAACACCGGAACGCTACGCCAAAGTGCTGGAACCCAAGCTGGACGGCGCATGGCAGCTCCATATCCAGACCCAGGCGCTGCCTCTGGACTTTTTTATCATGTTCTCTTCGGCCACCTCCCTGCTCGGCTCGGTCGGACAATCGAACCACGTCAGCGCCAACGCGTTTCTCGATGCGCTGGCCGGTGATCGGCTGGCTCATGGCTTGCCTGCCCTGAGCATCAATTGGGGGGCGTGGTCCGAAATCGGTTATGCCGCACGCGTTCAAGCCGGGGAGTTCCTCAAGGCCCAAGGCATGGGGACTATCGACCCGCGTGCAGGATTGGCCGCATTGGAGCGGATTTTTCACTGCGACAAGGCCCAAGTCGGAGTTGTCCCGATCGACTGGCCAACCTATCTGCAACGCATTGCATCTTCGGGTTATTTGGCCGATTTTCGCCGCGAATTCTCATCGGCGCAGTCAGTCCTAGCCGAGCAACCGGCCGAATTCCGCCAACTTCTCGAATCCGCGCCCGTTGACGAACGACTTGCTCTCTTAACCCGCCATGTCGCCTCGCAGGTGGCAACCGTTTTGGGGTTCCCCGCTTCGATGACAGTCGATAGAAAACAAGGCTTTTTCGATATGGGCATGGACTCCCTCACCTCGGTAGAATTAAGAAACCGTTTACATGCCAGCCTGGGCTGTGCGCTGCCGTCGACGCTGGCCTTCGATTTCCCCAGCGTTACGGCACTGGTCGATTATTTAGCGGAAGACCTGTTAGGCCGGGAGCCGATAGAGTCATCACCGCAGACCGAAACCGGCGAAAATGCAGAACGCAAAGCGCTGGAACAACTAACAGAAGAGGAAGCGGAAGCTAACCTCATTAAGGAACTGGAAGATATGGGTTTTTCTTTATGAATCATGCATCCGCCCCGGAAACGGAACTGTCCCCCGTCAAACGCGCTTTGCTGGCGTTACAGACCACCCGCGCCAAGCTCAAAGCGTTGGAACAGGCGCAAAAAGAACCTATCGCCATTATCGGCATGGGCTGTCGCTTGCCGGGCAATATCGAAACGCCCGAGGCTTTCTGGGAACTGCTGCGCGACGGCAAGGACACCATTGCCGAGGTGCCCGCGTCGCGCTGGGACAGCAACCATTATTACGATCCCGACTACGACGCAGCGGGTAAAATAGTCACCCGCTTCGGCAGCTTTCTCCCGCAGATACAAGAATCCGACCCGCAGTTTTTCGGCATTTCCCCGCGCGAAGCCATCAGCATGGACCCCCAACAGCATCTGCTGCTGGAGGTGTGCTGGGAAGCGTTGGAGCATGCGGGCCTAGTCCCCGCCGACTTGGAAGGCAGCCGCACCGGAGTGTTCATCGGCATTTGCAACCAGGATTACAGTGTTTTGCTGATGTCGCGGGAAGACATCGAGATTGACGCCTACATGACCACCGGCATGGCACACAGCGTCGCTGCCGGGCGCTTGGCTTACAGCATGGGATTTCAGGGGCCGTGCCTTGCCGTAGATACCGCGTGTTCGTCTTCACTCGTCGCTGTTCACTTGGCCTGCCAAAGCCTGCGTAACCGCGAATGCGATTTGGCCGTTACCGGCGGCGTCAACCTGATCCTGTGTCCGGAAACCAGCATCAACTTTTCCCGCAATCACATGCTGTCGCCCGACGGCCGTTGCAAGAGCTTCGATGCCTCAGCCAACGGCTTCGGCCGTGGCGAAGGTTGCGGTCTTATCGTGCTCAAACGGCTATCCGATGTGGTGCCCGGCCAGGACCAGGTCCTCGCGCTGATCCGGGGTTCGGCAACCAACCAGGATGGGGCGACCAGCGGCTTGACGGTGCCCAATGGACCGGCGCAGCAAACGGTGATTCGTGAGGCCCTGCACAATGCCGGGGTCGCGGCGGAACAAATCGGCTACATCGAAGCCCACGGCACCGGCACCAAGCTCGGCGATCCCATCGAAATAGGCGCACTCAACGCCGTTTTCGGACAAACCCGCAGCCCGCAACAACCGCTAGTTGTGGGATCGGTAAAAACCAACCTGGGCCATCTGGAAGCCGCCTCCGGTATCAGCGCACTGATGAAAGTGGTATTGGCGCTGAAACACGAACAAATCCCCCGGCATCTGCATTGCGACCAACCTACGCCGTTCATCCCCTGGGACGAAATACCGATCACGGTAGCCACACAAGCCATCGCTTGGCCGGTGTCGGAAAAGTCGCGGCTGGCCGGTGTCAGTTCGTTCGGCTTCAGCGGCACCAATGTGCATATTGTCATGGAAGAAGCTCCGCCGACGCCGGAACCAACACCGCAGGCCGAACCCGCGCCGGAACGGCCGTTGCACCTTCTCTGCCTCAGCGCCCGTTCCGCCGAGGGACTGACGGCCCAAGCCGCGCGCTATGCCGCCCATCTGGATGGCGTAAATCAAACCACGCTGGCCGATGTGTGTTATTCCGCCAATACCACCCGTTCCGTGTTTGAACATCGGATGGTCGTTGCCGCCGCCGACGCGGCCGAGATGCGCGGCAAACTCCAGAGCTTTTGCAACGGCCATGACCAGCGGCAGCCGGTCGGAACGGGGGCCGAACCGCCGCGTGTAGCGTGGCTCTTTACCGGACAAGGCGCCCAATACCCCGGCATGGGCGCGGATTTATACCGGACCCAGCCGGTTTTTCGGCGCGCCATTGACGACTGCGCCCTGCATCTTGATCCCTTACTCGGCCGCTCCCTCAGCGCATTACTATGCGCTACGGATTCCGCCGATCTGCACCAAACGGCCTATACCCAGCCTGCCCTGTTCGCTCTCGAATATGCGTTGGCGCAGATGTGGCTGTCCTGGGGCTTGCAACCCGATGCGGTCACCGGACACAGCGTCGGCGAATACGCGGCCGCCTGTATTGCCGGAGTGTTCAGTCTCGAAGACGGCCTGAAACTGATCGCCGCTCGTGCCCGCCTGATGCAGGCCCTGCCCCGCAACGGCGCGATGGCTGCGGTATTTGCCGACGCAGGCCGCGTGGAGCAGGCCATCGCTACGCTGGGCAACAATCCGCTAACCGCGATAGCCGCAATCAACAGCCGCAGCGAAACCGTTATTTCCGGCGAACGCCAAGCTATTCAAACGTTGCTCAACCATTTAACCGAAGCCGGCATTCGCAGCCGCGAACTGACCGTCTCCCATGCCTTCCATTCCGCCTTGATGGAACCGATGCTGGCCGAGTACGAACAAATAGTCCGCAGCGTTACCCTGTTGCCGCCGCGCATCCGTCTCATCTCGAATTTAACCGGGCATTTCGTATCGGCAGAAGTCACCGATCCCGCCTATTGGTGCCGCCATATCCGCATGCCGGTGCTGTTTGCAGACGGTATCGCCACGCTACGCCGACACGGCGTAACGGCATTCGTGGAAATAGGGCCGCATCCGGTACTTTCAGGCATGGTGCGTGCGGACGCCCCGGAACAGAACACCGAGTTGTATCTGCCTAGCCTGCGCAAGGATCAAGCCGATTGGGAACAGCTGGCCCAAAGCTTAAGCGAACTTTATCTCGGCGGAGTGCCGATTGACTGGGCCGGTTTCGATCGGCCTTACCACCGGCGTCGTACCGCCCTGCCAACCTACCCGTTCCAGCGTAAACGCTATTGGTATAACGACAGCGGGGTTACGGCACGGCAGCGCCACGCGCCAACCTCGCAACTGGTTACGCTGCTGCAAGCGGGGAATGCCGATGCCCTGTCCCAACACCTGCAAGCGCAAGGAGAGCTGTCTGCGGACGAACTGAAGCTGTTGCCGAAACTTAGCGGCTTGTTGATCCGTCAGCACCGGGATGCCAACACCGATGCCGACGGTTTGTGCTACCGGCCCATCTGGCAACAACAAGCACGTAACGCCGAACCGGCTATGCCGTCTGCCGGAGCGCAAAACCGGCCATGGCTGATTTTCAGCGCCGGGGACGAATCCGAGCTGGCCCAAGGCTTGCAAAATCTCGGGCAGCCTTGTACCCGTGTCGCTCCGGGCAACACCTACGCACAAACTGCATCCGATGCCTGGACGGTTTCCGCCGATAACGCAGACGATTACCGTCGCCTGCTCGAAGCAACCCAGCCGCAAGTCATCGTCTATATCTGGCGGTCCGAGCTGACCGCACACTACGGTGAAGATCAGTTGATGCAGACTATCTTGTTGACCCGTGCCGCCGCCGGTTTGCAAGCCCCCATCAAGCTGTGGCTGATCACCCGCGATGCAAGCAATGCCGGAGATCGCGCACCCTCATCGCCCTTTCCCTCTCTGTTGTCGGGCATGGCTCGTTCCTTGTTCCTGGAATATCCCAATCTGAAAGGCGGCGTAATCGACCTGGAAGCCGACGAAATACAGGCTTTGCTGCGCGAACTGCTGGACTCGGAAGGCGAAGACGCGATCAGTCTTCGCGCGGGAAAACGCTATGTCGCCAGGCTTGAAGCCTTCCAGTCTATCGCCGCCGCGCCGTCACGGTTTAAAGCGGACGGCGCCTACCTGATTACCGGCGGACTGGGCGCTTTGGGCCTAAAAACTGCGCGCTTTTTGGCTGAAAACGGCGCGGGTCAATTGATCCTGCTGGGACGCAAGGGCGCCGGCGAAAACGCCCGTGAAACCCTGGACTTTATCGAACACTTGGGCACCCAGGTTCGCGTAGTGCAGGCGGACAGCGGCGATGAAGCCGCGATGTCCGAACTCTTCAAACAGCTGGCCGCCGGTAATTTCCGCCTCAAAGGGGTGATCCACACGGCCGGGGTACTAACCGCCCGCGCCCTGAGCGAACTCGACCGGGAATGCCTGCACCAAGTGCTTGCGCCTAAAGTACGCGGTGCCTGGACATTGCACCGCTTAAGCCTGGATCTCGATCTCGATTTTTTTGTCCTGTACTCATCGGTTTCATCGGTGTTAGGTACCGCTCAGCAAGCCCATTACACCGCGGCTAACGGCTTTTTGGACGGCTTGGCCGAATACCGCCGCGGCTTGGGATTGCCCGCGCTCAGCATCAACTGGGGACCCTGGCAAAACGGCGGCATGATAGACGGCGAAACGGCCCGGCATATTGCCGACAGCGGCTTTAACGCGTTATCCGCACCCGCAGCGCTCGCCCTGTTTGGCCGCTTGCTGGCCGCCGGACAAACCCGCGTCGCGGTTCTGGATGCGGATTGGCCGCGGCTCAAAAGCCTCTACGAAGTCCGCGGCCGCCAACCGGTGTTGACGCTGCTGGATCAAAGCGCCTCGGCAGCAAGCGTTACTGGAAGCTCCGCCGTTTTGGACGCGCTACGCGATCTCGCGGTTCGGGACCGATTCGACTATCTGCTCAACCGACTGCAAGAGCAGGTGGGCGCGGCGCTACGTTTCGACGACAACACCCTGCCCGACCCGAAACGCGGCTTCTTCGACATGGGCATGGACTCACTGACCGCCGTAGAATTAAAGGGATGCATCGAGACCCAACTGCATCGCCCGCTCCCCCCTTCGGTGGTGTTCGACTACCCCAATGCCGAAGCCTTGGCCGCGCATCTGCTCGGCTTGCTGTTCCCCGACGCACAGCCGGACGCACCCGCATTTGCACCGATTGAGGAATCGCCCTGCCACAGCCGGACCGAAATCCAACAACTTTCCGATGCCGAACTCGCGGCGCTTATCGACGATGAATTTACCTCTCTAACGAACCCAGGATAAACAGAGATGGCTCAGGAACACCCCGATGAACTAACCCCCTTGCAGAAAGCCTACGCGGCTATCCAGCAATTACGCGGAAAAGTCGAACGCCTCGAACAAGCCGGAAGCGAGGCTATCGCCATTATCGGCATGGGCTGCCGTACCCCCGGCGCTAACGATCCCGAATCTTTCTGGGAGCTGGTCCGCAATGGCCGGGACGCAATCCGGGAAATTCCGCCGGAACGCTGGGATGCCGCCGCCTATTACGATCCGGAACCGGGCCGACCCGGCAAGGCCTACACGCGCTATGGCGGATTTATTGAACAGGCCGACCGCTTTGACGCAGCCTTTTTCGGTATTTCCGCGCGGGAAGCCGAAAGCATGGACCCGCAACAACGCCTGTTGCTGGAAGTCGCCTGGGAAGCGCTGGAACACGCAGGCTTGCCTGCTTCCAAACTGGCTGGCAGCCCTACGGGGGTATTTGTCGGCGTCACTGCCAGCGATTACGGCCTGCTCCAGGCGGAACGTGCGGATCAAGGCGAGGTAAACCCTTATTTCAATACCGGTACGCCGTTAAATGCATGCGCCGGGAGGCTGTCTTACGTGCTGGGCCTGCAAGGCCCCTGCATGGCAGTCGACACCGCCTGTTCTTCGTCGCTGTCCGCCATCCACTTGGCATGCACCGCGCTACGCGCCAAAGACTGCGATCTGGCGCTGAGCGGCGGCGTCAACCTGACGCTTTCGCCGTTGTTGAATGTCACCTTATCGGCAGCCGGAATGATGTCGGCGGACGGACGCTGCAAAACCTTCGACGATTCCGCCAATGGCTACGTCCGGGGCGAAGGCTGCGGCATCGTCGTACTCAAGCGATACGCCGATGCGCTGGCCGCAGGCGATCAGATCCTCGCCTTGATTCGCGGCTCAGGGGTAAATCAGGACGGCGCCAGCAGCGGATTCACCGTGCCCAACGGTGTGGCGCAGCAAAAACTGATCCGCCAAACCCTGGCCAAAGCACGGGTAGCCCCGCACGAAATCGACTATTTAGAAGCGCACGGAACCGGCACCTCACTCGGCGATCCTATCGAAGCGCAGGCCCTGGGCACCGTACTGGGGCAAGCGCAAGGCCGGGAGCGCCCGCTGCTGGTAGGTTCGGTAAAATCCAATATCGGCCATTTGGAATCGGCAGCCGGTATCATCGGCCTGATCAAGCTGGTTCAGGCCCTGCGCCATGGGGAACTGCCGCCGACCCTGCACATTAAGCAGCCGAATTCACGCATTGCCTGGGACGAGCTGAATATCCGCCCGATAACCGAACTGACGCCATGGCCCAGAGGCGAGAAACGCCGTTTGGCGGGGCTCAGCGCATTCGGCGCAAGCGGCAGCAACGCGCACCTTATTATCGAAGAAGCCCCGGCAACCGAAGCGCTTTATCCTGAACGAGACCGACCGGTTCACGTACTGGCCCTGTCGGCCAAAACCGAACCGGCGCTAAAAGCCCTGGCGGAATCCTACCGAACGTTTTTTGCCCAAACGCCGCCGTCGCTGGCGGATGCCTGTTTCAGCGCCAACACCGGACGTAACCACTTCAAGCAGCGCATCGCCGTCTGTGCCGAAGACGTGGCCCAGATGCAGGAACGGCTTGCCGCTTTCGGCGCAAACCAGCCGATTCCAGGACTTTTTATCGGCGCTACGCCACCCGCCAAACCGCTACGGCCGGTATTTTTGTTTAGCGGACAGGGTTCCGTTTATCCCGGCATGGGCCGTGAGTTATACGCACTCCATCCCGGTTTTCGGCAGGCTATGGATAACTGCGCGGCGATCCTCGAACCGCTGCTGGAAAAACCGCTGCTGTCGGTTCTTTATGCCGAGGAATACCGTAGCGACGGGGAAGCCTTGCTTAATCAAGCGCGTTACGCCCAGCCCGCGCTGTTTGCTCTGCAATATGCGCTGGCCAGTCTATGGCGGTCTTTCGGCCTGGAACCCGCCGCCGTATTAGGGCACAGCATCGGCGAATACGCTGCGGCCTGCGTTGCCGGTGTGTTCAGCCTTGAAGACGGCCTGAAATTGGTCGCCGAACGCGGACGGCTGATGCAAACGCTAAGCGAGAACGGCGCGATGGCGGCGATTTTTGCCGATGAAGCGCAGGTGGAAAAAGCCCTCGCTCCCCATCGGCATGAGCTGAGCATTGCCGCGATTAATGGCCCCCAGCATATAGTCGTCTCCGGCCGCAGCAGCGCCTTAAGCCAATTACTCGACCAATTCCGCGAAGCAGGCATCGAAAGCTATCCATTGCAGGTGAGTCATGCCTTTCATTCGCCGCTGATGGATCCCATTCTGGAAGACTTCGAACGCTTTGCCGGCCAGATCCGTTTCCATGCGCCGGAACTGCCTTTTATCTCCGGCCTGACCGGACTGGCACTGGGCAAGGGAGAAGTTCCCGACGCCGGTTATTGGCGTCAGCATTGCCGCCAGCCGATCCGATTCGCCAAAGGCTTAGCCGGCCTAATCCCTCACCCCGCCCCTCTCCCAAGGGGAGAGGGGGGCAAAGTTGCAGCAGCTTTTGGTCGGAATTCCGAGCTATTCCTGGAAATCGGCCCCGGCCAGGTATTAACCAATCTCGGCAAGCGCTTGGCCCCGTCGGCCGCTTGGCTGCCGTCCCTGCTGCAACCAAAGCCCGACTGGTCCGTCGTATCGACAAGCTTGGCCGAGGCTTACGCACGGGGGGCGGACATCGACTGGTCCGGCTTCGATGCCGCTTTTGGCCGCAACCGTGTTTGTGTCCCCACTTATGCCTTTCAACGAAAATCTTATTGGCTCGCCCCCAAGGAATCGACCATGACAAACCCACAACAAGCTACGTCGCAGCCTGCTCAAGATGACCGCGCCCGGCGCGAAGCAATCCTGGCCCGTCTGTGCCGCCTTTTTTCCGGCTTGCTCCGAACCGAACCGGGCGAAATAGATACCCACGCGCAGTTCCTGGAAATGGGCGCCGATTCGCTGGTACTGGTTGAAGGGGTACGCATCGTCGAAGACAATTTTGGGATCAAGCTCGAAATCCGCCAGTTTTTCGAAGAGATCACCACGATAGACGCGATTGCCGGATACCTGGCGGATCGCACCACCGCCGACTTGTCGCAGGAAACGACCGCTACCCCGGAACCTCAATCGGTACCGGTACAGGCTGCGCCAACACCAAGCCCTGTAGACCGAAATGAGTCGGTTCGAGCGACAGCGAGAACTGACGTTTCCGGCAATCCCCAGCCGAATTCGCCGGAAACGCCACCTCGCGCTACGCTTGGGGGGCCTTATTCCGGCCTACGCCCACCGGTCAGCGCTATCGCCGACGGCACGGCGTTGCAACAAATCGTCCTCGCCCAGACCCAACTGATGGCGCAACAGTTGGCGCTATTGCAGGGCCTGCCTGCGCCAGCCGACATCGGCTATGATGCTGCGAGCCCCGCTATTCCGGCTCAACAGGAAGCTCCCCGTCCGCCTCAACCGCAAGCTGTTGCCCAAACCGCCCCGCAACAAGGTTCGGAAGATCGCTCCTCGCCGCTACGCGCGCTGAACAATCCTATCGTACCCAGCGCCAACGGCTTGAACCCGCAGCAAAGCCGACATCTTGCGGCATTGATCGAGCGTTACCAGAAAAAAACGCCGAAATCCAAAGCGCTGGCCCAAGCCTGCCGTCCGGGCTTGGCCGACAGCCGGGCCAGCGTCGGTTTCCGCTTTTCGACCAAAGAAATCCTCTACCCCATCACCGGCGCCGAGTCGATGGGTTCACGGCTACGCGACATTGACGGCAACAACTACGTCGACCTGACCATGGGCTTCGGCGTATTGCTGTTCGGCAGTCGCCCCGAATTTATGCAGGGCGTGCTGGAAACGGAAATCCAACACGGCTTCCAGCTCGGCCCGCGCTCCGAACATATGCAGGAAATCACCGAGCTGTTTACCGAAATCACCGGTCACCAGCGCGTTGCCTTCACCAACTCCGGCACCGAAGCGATCATGATCGCATTGCGCCTGGCCCGCACCACCACGGGCCGGCATAAAATTGTGATCTTCGAAGGCTCTTACCACGGCCATTCCGACGGCACCTTGGCCAAAACCATCCGCGTCAACGGAGAACTCCGCTCCGAACCGGTGTCGCCCGGCGTGCCGCCGAATCTGGCCAAAGACATTCTGGTGCTCGAATACGGCACCCAGGAAACCCTGGACATCATCCGCGAACACGCCCACGAACTGGCCGCCGTGCTGGTAGAACCGGTGCAGAGCCGACGCCTGGATTTCCAGCCGGTCGAGTTCCTGCGCGCATTGCGCAGCCTGACCGAGGAAACCGGCACTGCGCTGATTTTCGACGAAATGATCAGCGGTTTTCGCGCCCATCCCGCCGGTGTGCAAGGGTTGTTCGGCATCAAGGCCGACCTCGCCGCCTACGGTAAAATCATCGGCGGCGGCATGCCCATCGGTGCGGTCGCCGGCGACGCGCGCTTCCTCGACGGCATCGACGGCGGCATGTGGCAATACGGCGACTCATCTTATCCGAGCGCCACGCGCACGTATTTCGGCGGCACTTTCTGCCAGCATCCTTTTTCGATGGCCGCCTGTCTGGCCGCGCTCCGCCATCTGAAAGCGGAAGGACCGGCGCTGCAAGAGCGCCTTAATCAGCGCACCGCCGCATTAGCCAAAACGCTCAACGACTATTTCGAGGAAGAGGAACTGGCACTCCGGATTTGCCATTTTGCCTCGACCTTCCACTTCAAGTTCCCCGGCAACCTGGAGATGTTTTATTACCACTTGTTGGAAAAAGGCGTGTACATCTGGGAATGGCGCGCCTGTTTCCTGTCCACCGCCCATACCGAAGAAGACATCGACCTGATTGTTAAAGCGGTCAAGGAAAGCGTTGAGGAATTGCGCCAAGGCGGCTTCTTGCCCGAACGCAGTCAAGCCTCAGTCACCAGCAACGCCGCCATTCCCTCAAATAAAAATTTGGCGGATTCCACTGACCGGACCTGGTTCCGGCACAATTCCAAGCTGAGCCACCGGGAAACCGCTTTTACGGCAAAGTCAGCAGCGAGCAAACGCGGACTAGGCTTTGGATTGTTCTATTTCGGCAATTACGATGCCGCGTTTTCCACCGGCAAATGCGATCTGCTGCTGGAAGGCGCGCGTTATGCCGACCGCGAGGGCTTTCGCGCGGTGTGGATTCCCGAACGGCACTTCAGCGAATTCGGCGGATTTTCGCCCAACCCTTCGGTGCTGGCCGCCGCGTTGGCTCGGGAAACCCAGCATGTGCAATTGCGTGCGGGCAGCGTGGTGTTGCCGTTGCATAACCCGATCCGGGTCGCCGAAGAATGGGCGCTGGTCGATAACCTGTCCAATGGCCGCGTCGGCATCGGCTTTGCTTCGGGCTGGCATCCCAACGACTTCGTGTTCGCGCCCGACTCTTTCGGCAAGCACCGCGAATTAACCTTCGAGGGCATCGACACCATCCGTCATTTATGGCGCGGAGAAAGTATCACTATGCGCGGCGGTAACGACAGCAGCGTGGAGTTGAATATTTACCCCCGTCCGAAACAAGCCGCGCTGCCCGCCTGGCTGACCATCGTCAACAATCCCGACACCTATCGCAAAGCCGGCGAGATGGGACTGGGCGTGCTGACCAACCTGATGGGCCAGTCTATGGAAGACCTGGCAAACAATATTGCCATCTACCGGCAAGCCTTGGCCGAACATGGACACGACCCGGACGCAGGCAATGTCACGGTCTTGATCCATACCTACCTTTGCGCCGACGCCGAGCAAGCCATACGCGAAGCGCGCCAGCCGATGTGCGACTATCTGCTGTCCAGCATCGAGCTGTTTCAAAAGATGGCTCAAGACGTAGGGCCGTCCACGGATTTAGAACGGGTAAGCCCGGAAGACAAAGCCTATATCGTCGGCAAGGCCTATGAAAAATATGTCGCAACCAGCGCTTTGATCGGCTCTCCGGAAAGCTGCGCGCCGATTGTGGAACGCCTGATCGGCATCGGCGTCGATGAGCTGGCCTGCTTCGTCGACTTCGGCGTCGCGCCGGACTCGGTCATCGCCAACCTGCCGCAAATCAGCCTGCTCAAGGAAAAATACACTGCGGTCGGTTCCGGCGAAGACGCAGGGTTTCCGCTGAGTGAGGCGCAAAAACAATTGTGGGTTCTGGCCCAGCTCGACGAAGACGGCAATCGCTCATACAACGACCCGGCGGCGCTTTTGCTGCAAGGACCGCTGAATCAAGAGGCGTTGCGGTTCGCGTTGGAACAGGCGATTGCCCGCCATGAATCCTTGCGCACCCGCCTCGACGCCGCAGGCGAGCGGCAATGGGTTCAACCGGCCCAGGCGGTCAGCTTGCCCTGTATCGATTTATCGGGCGAGGAAAATCCCGAAACCGCTCTTCAACATTGGCTGCTGGAGAAAACCCGGCAATTATTCGACTTCTCGCAGGGACCGTTGTTCTACGCCACCCTGCTCAAGCTCGGAGCCGAACGCCATGTACTGGCGCTGTCGGCGCATCACATCATCGGTGACGGCCCCTCCATGGGTACGGTCCTGAATGAAATCATGGCCTTGTACGAAGCGGCTTGCCGCGGCGAGGCGGCCAAACTGGCTACGCCGATTCAATATCGCGACTTCGTCCACTGGCAGCAAATGCAGCTGGACACCGCGGCGATGGCGACTCACGAGGCCTATTGGCTGCAACAATTCGCCAATCCGGCGCCCGCCCTGGATTTGCCGGGCGATTACCAGCGTCCCTCGGTCAAAACCTATAACGGCGCCCGGGCCTGGTCCGAAATCGAACCCGGTCTGCTGCAAGCCCTGAAAAATCTGGGCAGCAAGCAGGGCTGCACCTTGTACATGGTGTTACTGGCGGTATACTCGGTGCTGCTGCACCGGCTCAGCGGCCAAGACCGGCTGGTGATCGGCGCACCCTACACCGGACGCGGCCTGGAAGGCGGCAACGCGCTGGTCGGCTACTGCGTACACCTGTTGCCGATCGTCAGCGAGATCGGCGAAGCCGAGCGTTTCGACCAGCATCTGCACCACGTCCGCAATACCCTGCTGAATGCATACCAGCACCAGGATTATCCGTTTGCCCGCCTGCTCGACAAACTCAACCTTAAGCGCGACAACAGCCGATCGCCGTTGCTCAGTACCATTTTTAACCTTGAACGCCAGCCGGATATGCACGAAGCCGCGGGGTTACAGGTACAGGTTTATCCGCAACCGGTCAGTTACACCCGCGTCGACCTGACCTTGACCGCGAATCTGCGCGACGACCGGGTCGTGTTGGAATGCGATTACAACACCGACCTTTTCGAGGCGGCGACGATTCAACGCCTGCTCGGCCAGTATCAAACCCTGCTCGAAGCGGTGGTCAGTCAGCCGCAGCAAAGCTTGAGCCGCCTGCCGTTATTAAGCGAGTCGGAACGGCTGATGCAAATCCTGCAATGGAACGAAACCGAGGCTGCATCCCAACCGACTTGCTTTCACACCTTGTGGGAGTCGCAGGTCGCAAAACACCCGGATCGCATCGCGCTGGTAGAGGATGGCCCGGAGGGCAGAACCTTCACTTACGACAACCTCAACCGGCGCGCCAACCGCTTGGCTCACTATCTGCGCGGTATGGGCGTCGGTCCTGACCTGCGAGTGGGCATTTGCCTGGATCGCTCCTGGCAACTGATGGTCGCGCTGCTGGCGAGCCTCAAGGCCGGCGGCGCTTACGTGCCGATGGACCCCAGCTATCCGGCCGCGCGGCTGGCGTTGCTGCAAAGCGATGCTCAAGTGGCCGTGCTGCTGACCCAGCAATACCTGCTGGACCGGCTCACAGAGCTGCCCCAGCAAGTCTGTTGCCTGGATCGGGACAGCGACGCCATTGATCGCGAATCCGACCGCAATCCCGTCAACAACGTGATGCCCAATCATCTGGCCTATGTCATCTACACCTCGGGTTCGACAGGCAAGCCCAAAGGCGCGATGATTTCCCATCAGGGCTTGGTGAACTACCTGCAATGGGCGGTGCGCGCTTACCACGTGGAACAGGGAGACGGCGCGCCGGTGTTGGGCTCCATCGGCTTCGACGCGACCGTGACCAGCCTGTTCGTACCGTTGCTGGCCGGACGCCGGGTGGTCTTGCTGCCGGACGGCGAGGAGCTCGAAGCCATGGCCGCGCTGCACCGTTCGCCGTACCAATTCAGTTTTATCAAGCTGACTCCGGCCCACCTGGAGATTTTGAATACCCTGCGCGCAGGCGACCCATCCGCCGATGCCCACCTGACCCGCTACCTGGTGCTGGGCGGCGAAGCGCTGCCGGGAGCCGCACTCGACCCCTGGTTCAAGCACACCGCTACGCTGGCGGTCAATGAGTACGGACCGACCGAAACCGTCGTCGGCTGCTGTACTTACGAGGCCGATAGCCCTATCGCCGGGTCGGTGCCCATTGGCCGCCCGATTCGCGGCACCCGCCTGTATGTGCTGGACTCAAATCTGCAAGCGGTTCCGCCGGGCGTTCCCGGCGAACTCTATATCGGCGGTGAGGGGCTGGCCCGCGGTTATCTGGACCGGCCGGGCCAGACTGCGGCGGCTTTCGTACCCGATCCCTTTAGCAGCGATGTCGGCGAACCCGGCGCCCGCTTGTACAAAACCGGCGACCGCGCCCGCTACTTGGCCGACGGCACGTTGATCTTCCTCGGGCGCATCGATCACCAAATCAAGCTGCACGGCTATCGCATCGAATTGGGGGAAATCGAAGCCGTCCTGGCAGACCGGCCGGGCGTGCGCGAAGCCGTGGTTTTGCTGCGCGAGGATCAACCCGGCAACCCGAGACTGGTCGCCTATGTGAGCCCGGCGCAGGATCAGCCGCTGAATGCCGACCGTTTACGCCAGGAACTCAAGCTGCTGCTGCCTGACTATATGGTTCCATCGGTGATCGTCCCGCTGACAGACATGCCGCTGACCAGTCACGGCAAGGTTGACCGAGGGGCCCTGCCCGTCCCCGATCAGTCCCGTCCCGATCAGGACGGCCACTACACGCCGCCCGGCAACGACATCGAACACCAAATCGCCGCTGTCTGGCAGGAAGTCCTCGGGTTGGACAAAGTGGGCATTCGCGACAATTTTTTCGACATAGGCGGAAACTCCCTGCTGATACTGCAAGCCTATAAAAGACTGCAACCGCTGTTGCCTAACGATTGCCTGGTCATCGAGTTGTTCAAATATCCGACGATCAGCGCCTTGGCCGCTTTTCTCGGCAGCGACACGGCACCGATTCAACCCGATTACGCGGGCATTAAAGACCGCGCCAGTCGGCAAAAAGCCGCCGTCGGCAACCAAGCCCGTCGGCGCAGAACCCCTCAAGTAAAGGTATAGGAAATAGTTGCTATGAGTCACGAAGAAATACGCGAAGACCAAGAAAATATCGCCATTGTCGGCATCGCCGTGCGCATGCCCGGCGCACCTAATCTGGAAGCCTTTTGGCAAAACCTGCGCGATGGCGTGGAAGCGGTTTCGCTGTTTTCCGAAGAAGAGATGCTGGCTTCGGGCCTGGATTTGGACACCATCCGCCACCCGCTGTTCGTCCCGGCCAAAGCGATTTTGGACGATGTGGAAATGTTCGATGCGTCGTTCTTCGGCATTTCCCCCCGGGAAGCCGAACTGATGGATCCGCAGCACCGCTTGCTGATGGAATCCGCCTGGGAAGTCTTGGAACATGCCGGTTACGATTCGGAAACCTACGAGGGCCGCATCGCCGTGTTTACCAGCGCGGGCATGAACACCTACCTGCCTTTTAATATTCTGTCCAATCCCGGATTGCTGGAGCAGGTCGGCGGTTTTCAACTGTCCATTTATAACGATAAAGACTTCGTCCCCAGCCGGATTGCCTACAGCATGAATCTCAAGGGGCCTGCGGTTGACATCGGCACCGCCTGCTCCTCGTCGTTGGTCAGCGTACATTTCGCCTGCCAGCACCTGATTACCTATCAATCCGATATGACGCTGGTCGGCGGCATCACCATACATTTGCCACAAAAGATGGGCCATTTGTACGAAGAAGGCACGGCCTATTCTCCCGACAGCCACTGCCGCCCTTTCGACGCCGATCCCAGCGGCTTGATCGACGGCAACGGCGTTGCTACGGTAGTCCTCAAGCGGCTCAGCGACGCGCTGGACGATGGCGACCGCATTTATGCGGTCATCAAGGGTACCGCTATCAATAACGACGGCGCATCGAAGGTCGGCTATTCAGCACCCAGCGTCAACGGTCAGGCCGAGGTCATCGTCGAGGCGCAAGCCATGGCGGGGGTTAATCCCGAGACGATCAGTTACGTCGAAACCCATGGCACGGCAACGCCGTTGGGAGACCCGATTGAAGTAGCCGCCCTCACCCAAGCCTTTCGCGCCGGCACCGACAAAAAAGGCTACTGCGGGATCGGCTCGGTCAAATCCAATATCGGCCATGTCGATAAAGCGGCAGGGCTGGCGGGGCTGATCAAAACCACGCTGGCGCTCGATCACGGCATGATTCCGCCCAACCTGCATTTTAAACAACCTAACCCTAAGCTGAATCTGCCGGACAGCCCTTTTTATGTAGTAGACAGCCTGCAACCCTGGCCGCGTAATCCGCAAGCCCCGCGCCGTGCAGGCATCAGCTCGTTTGGGGTGGGCGGCACCAACGCCCACGCCATCATAGAAGAAGCTCCGCTGCCGACGCCGGGTTCGCCGTCACGCCCGGTACAACTGATGATGGTTTCCGCAAAAACCGAAGCCGCCCTGTCAGCCGCCGCAGAAAATATGGCGGCCTTCCTGGAACGGGAACCGCACATAAACCTGGCCGATGCCTGCCATACCCTGCACAAAGGACGCCGGGCGTTTGCCCACCGGCTGGCCTTTACCTGCACCACCGCTGCGGAAGCGGTAAGCGCACTGCGGACTTCGCCGCACAGCCACACCGATAATCAAGCCGATCGCGGACTGGTGTTCATGTTCCCCGGTCAAGGCAGCCAATATGCCGGGATGGGCGCTGAACTTTACCAACAGGAAGCAGTGTTCCGGGAACAAATCGATCTGTGCGCGCAAATCCTGGCGCCGGAATTGGGCCTGGATATCCGCAGCCTGCTGTTCCCCGCCGAAGCCGACAGTGAAGCGGCGGCAGCGCAATTAAAACAAACCGCGCTGGCGCAACCGGCGCTGTTCACCATCGAATACGCACTGGCCCAATTATGGCTGAGTTGGGGCTTGCAGCCGCGCGCCATGATTGGGCACAGCCTCGGCGAATACGTTGCCGCTTGCCTGGCCGGAGTGTTTTCGCTACAAGACGCCCTAACGCTGGTCGCCGCCCGCAGCCGACTGATGCAGTCCATGCCGGTCGGCGCAATGCTGGCCGTGCCCATGGACGAAGCGACACTGCTCACGCTGTTGGGTGAACTTGCGCAACCTCTCGACCTTGCCGCCGTCAACGGCCCCGAACTGTGCGTAGTCTCAGGCCCACTCCCGGCGATTGACGCGTTGCAAAACCATCTCACCGGCCAAGGCCTGTCTCCCAGATTACTGCACACTTCGCACGCGTTCCATTCGGCCATGATGGAACCTATGCTGGCGCCCTTTACCGACTTGCTCCGGCGTATTGAACTCAAGCCGCCGCAAATCCCCTATATCTCCAATCTCACCGGAACCTGGATCAGCGAAGCGGAAGCCACCAACCCGGAATATTGGACCCAACACCTTCGCCATACCGTGCGCTTTGGCGAGGGGCTCAAGGTTTTGCTGGCTGCCGAGCCATCGCAAGTGTTGCTCGAAGTCGGACCCGGACGCACCTTGGGCGGTCTGGCCGGTCTTATCAATCCTGCTCCGCCTTTATGCCTGTCCAGCCTGCCCCAAGCCCAGGAAAAACGCGGCGCGCAAAGCTTTCTGCTACGCAGTTTTGCCGATTTATGGCTGGCCGGTATCGGCATCGATTGGAACGGTTTCTACCGGCATGAACGACGCTTGCGCGTGCCGCTGCCCACCTACCCTTTTCAGCGTCGCCGCTACTGGATCGAACCGGGCAAACCGGCTGCCGGTGACGCGGCGAAAACTGCGGCTGGCGCCAGACAAGCCAATCCGGCCGACTGGTTTTACCTGCCCTCGTGGAAAACCAGCCTTGCGCCAACGCCGCAATCGGCTACATCCGCCCCGGAATGGCTGGTGTTTGCCGATGAACTCGGTCTGGCTGACGCGTTAGCCGCGGAACAAACACAATACGGGCGCCAAGTGCTCAAAGTAAATCCCGGCTCCGGCTTTGCGCAGCCGCATGAACGCGCCTATACCGTAAACCCGGCTCAACCCGCCGACTTCGATGCGCTGCTGGAGGCTCTACAGCAGCAAAATGCGCTGCCGCAACAGATCGTCTATTTATGGGGATTCAGTCAAAGCGCCCCTGCCGCAACGGACTTGAGCCGACACTGCGACAGCCTGTTAGCCCTGATTCAAGCGCTGGGCCGACTGACAATACGTCTGCCGGTCGAGCTCACCGTGATTGGCAATAACATGCAGGACGTCGGCGGAGACCATCCTATCGATCCGGCCAAAGCGGCGCTGCTCGGTCTACTGCGCACGTTGCCCTGGGAATACCCTAATCTATCCTGCCGCGCGATCGACATCCCGTTACCTGCGACGGAACGGCAACTGCACAGCCTCGCCTCCCGCTTGGCCCGCGAGTTGAGCGTACCGGCGCAAGACCCGCTGGTTATCCTGCGCACCGGCTACCGCTGGCTTCCCAGCTTGGAAGCAGTCCGCCCGGACAGTCCGCGAGAAACGGCCGAATGCTTACTCCGTAACGGCGGGGTGTACGTGATCACCGGCGGCCTCGACGGCATCGGATTCTTGTTTGCCCGTCAAGTGGCAACAATGGTGCAAGCCAAGCTGGTACTGACCACGGCAGGTTCGTTGGAATCCGCCGCAAACGCTCAACAGCTTCAAGAGCTGGAGGCTCTGGGCTCCGAAGTGCTGCCGATCCAGCTGGTCGACTACGATACGCCAAGCCTCAATGCGGTATTGAACCAGGCGGAACACCGCTTCGGGCGCATTGACGGCATAATCCACGCCGCAGACATGAGCAGTCCCCGTCCGTTTGCGCTGATGCAGGATATTCGCAAGGCCGAGCAGGATGCCTACTGGCAAGCGCAGCAACAGGCTCTTAACGCCCTACAACAGTCTCTTGAACACCGGAATATCGAATTCTGCCTGTTGATGTCCTCATTGGCCGCCGAAGTCGGCGGCATAGGACAAGCGGCTCATGCCGCGGCCTGCGTCTATACGGAGGCGTTTGCCCGACAACACAATCAGACCGGCGCATATCCCTGGATCGTCGTACATTGGGATGTATGGCAAGAAGAAGGCGAACAAACCGGCATCAACTCGGCTTTGGCCGAAATCGCCATGACTCCGGAAGAAGGCGGCAACGCTTTCCAGCGTCTGATGGCTTTGGGCGAATCGACAAGCATCATCATTGCCACCAGCGATCCGCGTTTCCGCCGGAAGGCGCTCAGCCGGTTACAGGAAGATCAACCCGGCGCCCAAACACCCGCTGCCGGCAGACGTCACGAACGTCCTGACCTGAGCAATCCCTATGAACCGCCCCGCAACGAGGATGAAGCCGCTATGGCGGAATTGTGGCAGGAGTTTCTGGGAATCGACCCCATCGGCATTCACGATAATTTCTTCGACTTGGGCGGCCATTCCCTACTCGCCACGCAATTGGTAACGCGGCTTCAGCAGTCTTTCAAAGTGGGCGTGGAATTGGTGCTCTTTTTCACTGCGCCAACGATTGCCGAGTTAAGCGAAGCGTTGCTGCAAAAACAGCTCGAACAAAGCGACGAAGACCAATTGGCCCAGTGGCTCGACAAGCTCGAACAAATGTCCGAGGATGAAGCGCAAGCCCTACTGGAAAGCGGCAGTCTGCCTGCGGAATTGCTCAATGCACTGGGGCATTAGCCATGTCCCTTCCGCCAGTCCGTGGAATTAACGCAGAGAACACACGAAAAACAACACGTCTTTCAACAACCTTAGCCGCAGGGGATTGCGGCTTTTCGTGTGTTTTTAATGTGGTTTCTGAGCTTACGCTAACCGTCTCGTGAAAGAGCGATAATGATGTCTTACACTATGGATAATCGAATTAACATAAAAATAACCTATAATAGACCTCAAAAAATCATCAAAACATAAGTAATTGATTTTTTTAACTAAATCTAAAAGCAAATCGCTCCAGTCATACGCCACAAAAAAATTCCATACGGATACTTTTTGCTGTGTAACCTCCGGTCATTGTTTTTATTGTTCACTCTAATCTTGTAACCGGATAAATTCGAGGCACATCGTGAAACCAAATCCGCGCCTACCCATTCCCTTTCTTTGCCTGCTGCCCCTAGTCCTGACTGCATGCCAAGAGCAACATGCAGCACCGGAATTTCCGGCTCCGGAAGTCGCCATCCAGCGTGTTGAAGCTCACACGATCCCGATAGAATGGGAATTCGTCGGTCAAACGGAAAGCTCCCGCCTTGTGGAAATCCGCACGCGTGTTGAAGGCGTTCTTGATAAGCGCCTCTACGAAGAAGGCACGCTGGCACAACAGGAAGCCAAGCAGCAAAACGCAAAACGCAATGTGGCAAGACTTAAAAACCTCATCGCGCAAAATGCGGTCAGCCAAAAAGACGTAGACGATGCGGTGTCCCAATTGGCAGAAGCCGATGCGGTCTTGCTG